>JGI2171J19970_10000240_pt1 | contig 26553 bp, 22 predicted proteins | sample DeeMarSWOR324_28_FD_19970 | JGI IMG/M metagenome (IMG submission 19970) | reverse complement strand
TGGGAGCTGCGGTTTCTGATGTTACGAAGATCTCATACGGCTCTCCTAAGAAACTCTTTTCGATGGCCCATGCGTTATATGGTGAGACATTCTTGGTTTTAGCTCCAAGTCCCACAACGGCAGGCAAACGGATGGATCGAAAATCGATGCCGTATTTACGAAGAAGTGAGGATCCTTTAAAGTGGCCTGAGAATCTGAGATCCGCTCTCTCAAATTTTCCAGGCGTTTGTCACGAAAGCAAAAAAGATCCCTGACACCTATTATCGTCACGAGACCTTTGAGTTGTTCACAAAACGGCTGAAAACCTGAAGCCTGTTTTTAGATTCCTAGCAGTTGCTTTTTGAGCTCCTCGTTGGCCGTTAATTCCTCGGCTGTACCTTCATGAGCGGTTTTTCCGTCATCCAGAACATAGACCCTGGAACAGATGCGCAGGGCCAAAATCGCATTCTGTTCCACTAAAATGGTCGTTATATTCGTTGAGGCCAACTCTTCAATTATGTTTATCACTTCACGAACAATGAGCGGAGCCAATCCTTCGGATGGTTCGTCCAACAAGATCAGATCGGGATTACCCATCAGGGTTCGGGCGATTGAAAGTATTTGCAGCTCGCCACCTGAAAGGGTTTCTCCCTTCTGCTTAAGAAGCTCCTTGAGCTTTGGGAAATGGTGAAATACCCGGTCAAGGTCCCATTCTTGGTTTTTGCCAACACCCTTTTTTCTCGCGATCTCGAGGTTCTGCTGAACCGTCAAGGTGGGAAAGATCCGTCGATTATCCGGGACCCAGCCAACCCCTAACGCTGCTATGACGTTGGTCGGCAGGTTGGTGATATCCTGTCCCTTGAAGGTGATTTTCCCCGTTCTGACCGGTGTCAGGCCAAGAATGCTCCGGAGCGTGGTCGTCTTTCCAGCGCCGTTGCGCCCCAGAAGGGCTACAGATTCTCCTTCCAGGACCTTAAGATGAACATCGTGAAGGACGTGGGCCTCCCCGTAGAACGAATTTATCCTATCAACATCCAAGATGGGCAGTGGTGCAGACATCAATCTATTCCTCCTAGGTAGGCTTCTTGCACTTGATCATTGGCCTTGATTTCTTCAGGAGACCCTTGGGCGATGACCCGGCCCTGATGCAATACGGTGATGGTATCGGAAATGGTCAGGACAACATTCATATCATGCTCAATTACGACAACAGTGAGGCGTTCGGAGATTTTCTTTATGAACTCTTTAATGCGCTCGGTCTCCGAAGAGGGAAGCCCGGATGTTGGTTCATCCATTAACAGTAATTTTGGTTGTGAGGCCAGGGTGATTCCGATCTCCAGGATCCGCTTGTTGCCATAGGAGAGCTCCTTGGTAGGGATATTCTTATCCGAAGCCAGGCCGATCTCGGCAAGAACCGTTTCTGCCTCCTGGTTTATGTCATCGAAATATTTAGTGGATCGAAGAAAATGGAACCCCTTTTTCTTGCGCGATTGAACCGCCAACCGAATATTTTCGAATGGCGATATTTCGTTGAATATGTTCAGCACCTGAAAGGAACGCGCTATGCCAAGATCGACGATCTTGTGGATTGGCCAGCCAGTAATGTCCTCCTCCTGGAACAGGATTCTACCACTGTCGGGCTTATACAACCCTGTCATGATGTTAAAAAGGGTCGTTTTTCCGGCACCATTGGGTCCGATAATGGAGGCGATGGCTCCCTCTTCGATCTTGATGCTGATGTCCTGGTTGGCTATTAGCCCGCCGAAGTGTTTTTCAATATGTGCCGTCTCAAGAATAGCCATCGGTCAAGCCTCCTCCAAAACTTCTTCCCGTGCGCTCGTCTGGCCCACCCTGAAGTAGCCAAGGATCCCCTCAGGCAGGAAAAGGATTATAAAGACAATCAGCAATCCATAAAAGAGATACCAGTGTTCGGTGATCGTGGAGAATATGTCCCTGATGGCGATGAAAATTGCCGCGCCAAGGATGGGTCCAAAGAAGTTATTTAGCCCTCCCCCGATCAGGACCATCATGACAGCGTCCCCCGATCGCGTCCAGTGCATTGGGTTGGCAAAAGCGCCATGCGTGAGCATGGCGTGAAGGGCACCGGCGAGACCGGCAAAGATACCGGAAATCACCAGGGCTATCCACTTATACAACACTGTATTGTAGCCGAGGTACTTGGCCCGAAGCTCGTTCTGCCTGGTGGCATACAAGACGCTTCCCAAAGGAGAATGGACCATTTTCCAGAGTAAGATAAGGCTGGCCATGAGGATGACAAAGACGAAATAATAATAGGACAGGATGCCTTCGATAGGGATGCGAAACAGCCCCAAGAAGGTCAGCGCGTACCTCTCAATCCCCATGAGGCCATTCTCGCCACCAGTCACACCATCCCATAGGAAGGCAATGAAGAAAAACATCTGGGTTAAAGCAATTGTCAAGAGGGCGAAGTAAATTCCCCTTTTTCTAGCCAGAAAAAGGCCCGTGATGCCAGCGATTATTCCACAGGACAACATGCTGCCTAAGATAGGAATCCACGTACCCGCGATGATGTGCTGTTGGATCAAGCCGCAGATATAAGCACCAGTGCCGAAAAAGAGGCCGTGGCCGAATGACGGAAGGCCGGTGTATCCGAGAAGGATGTTAAATCCCATTGCAAAGATTACCCAGATCATGACCTCGATGGCCAGCGACATAGCGCCGATCTTCATGATAAACGCTGGCAGGATCAGGAAAACAGCAAATGTAATAAACATCGGATGATGAAGGTATCGTACCATTTCCTTAGCCCCTTGACCTGTTTTACTGCTCAAGCAGAGACTTCTCGCCCATGATCCCGCGTGGCCGCACCACGAGAATAATGCCCATGATGATGTACATCATCAAATCGGAAAGTCTCGGCCAAACCAAAACAGTTAGGCTTTTTGACAGACCCACAATCAGGCCCCCAATAACCGCTCCCCAGAAACTGCCGATGCCACCGATAACGACAATTACGAAAGCCGGCATTATCACCTCCCATCCCATGGTGGGCTTGAGGCTCCACATCGGGCCGGCAATAACACCTGCGATGCCGGCAAGGGCTGCTCCCAGGCCAAAGACTACTGTCCGAATCCTTCGCAGGTTCTTGCCCAAGGCCAGCACCATCTCGCTATCGGAGACCCCGGCCTTGATGATGGCACCGTAGGGGGTCTTCTCCAGAAAGATCCAAACCAAACCGAGCAACACGAGGGCCAGAGCGGCCATGAACAGTCTGTACTTGGAATACCAGATAAAGCCCAGCAAGATCGGGCCGGCCACGAACTTAGGGGCGGCTATGGAGTAACCAATCTTACCCCAGACGATGCGGATGATTTCCTCGAAGGCCATGGCCATGCCCAATGTCATGAGGAGGCCAAACAACGGATCTTTCCCATAAACCCTTCTGACCGCAGACCATTCGATGAACAGGCCGATGATACCCACCAGCAGAGGGGCGATGGCAAGGGATGCCCAATAGCCAAGGTATGGTTGCAGGGTGAGAGCAAAATAGGCGCCCACGGCGAACAAGGCGCCATGACTGAAGTTAATGACCTCCATGACACCCAAAATCAACATGAAACCCAAGGCCATGACACCGAAAAGGAGGCCCAAGACCAGCCCGTTGAACACCTGGGAGTAAAATTCTGCCATCATTCACCTCAACTATACATAATTGGTTAGAAGAAAGGTTGGGCCTCCCAAGAGCGGAGACCCAACCTACCATCGGGTTTACTTAAATGGCTCGAGCTTACAAGGATTCTCCGCTCGACTTCGGACAATGTCTGGGCCTTTCATAAAACCGATGACTTCGTAGAAGTCGGTTGAATCCTTTGCCTCTTTGGCTGTTTTGGCCCTGGCGATGTATACCTCCTGGACAAACTGGTGGTCCCATGGCCGGATATAGGTGGGGTAATTCTTCATATTATCATAGATGGTGTGCCCTTCCAGGGCCCTGATGATATCATTTGTCTTGAGGCTGTTGGCCCGCTCGACGGCCCGAAGCATTTCTCTGGTACCGATGTAGCCTTGATAGGTGTTATTCTCGGGAATGGGGATTTTGGCATCGGGCCAGCGTTTTTTGTAGTTGGCCACGAATTCCTTTGTCCCGGGGGTGTCTAGCAGGTGATACCACTCGATGGCAAAGGTCCCTATATTCTTTCCCAGCCCCACCGTAAAGGCGTCTGAGTAGTCTCTAAGGCTAAAACCAAACCGGAAATCCTTATCCATGCCGAACTCGAAAATCTGCTCCATCATGGCAGTATTGTCCACACCTCCGATGGTGCACATTACTATGTCAGGTTTGGGCTTGAGGTTTCTGATCTTGATCAGGTAAGAGCTGAAATCCCTTGTTCCTAAGGGGATTATGGATTCACCGAGTTCTTTTCCCCCTTCCTTTTTAAGGATGTCACGGAACTCTTTGGTGCCAGATCTGCCCCAGGTGTAGTCGTGAGTAATGAAGTACCAGTTTTTGCCGACGTTTTTGGCGATCCATGGGGCGACGGCAAAAACCAGCATATGGTTGTTGGGTCCGACCCGAAAATTGCATCGATGGCAATGCTCGCCCGTGCATGTGCTAGAGTTGGTGTTGGTATTAAAATAGACGGTGTTTCCCCGTTGAGCCACCTCAGATATGGCGACGGCACACGATGACGAAACTGCGCCGAGCATGAAGTGAACCTTATCACGCTCGATGAGTTTTTGGGCCTTTCGGGCCGCAGCGGACGGATCGGTCTCGGTGTCTTCCACGATCATCTCAATCTTCTTGTCGAGCACTCCGCCCCTGGCCGTGAACTCCTCTACGGCCATGATCATGCCCCGCCGTTCGGCCGCACCCATGTCGGCGTAGTTGCCACTAGCCGGGCTGATAACTCCCATACGGACCACGTCATCAGCTGCAAGGACCAGATTGGTGGACATAAACAGAGTCAGGAGAAAAACCATTCCAAATCCAGCTATTTTTTTTGATTTTCCCATCATTTCTACCTCCTTTTACTTTTAGGGTTATTATTAAGTGCCCGGCAAACGGGCATGGCAGAACCCTTTGCCATTTTTACGGTGCCTCTAATATTCAGCCGCTTCTTCCGACAACTCTCTCATTCACCTCCTTTCTCTGGAAATCATTCCGCAACAAACCCCCCGTTCTGCCGTACATCCGATCAATGAACAATTCTGGCACCGTCGACCAAAAGGACATCTCCAGTCACCAAATCGGATCCATCCGGCCCAAATATAGATGACTGTCCCAACCATATCCTGGTTTTTCCCGCGCAATTCATGTGGAGACAATGAGCAATAATGGTGATTTATTATGGGTTGGCACAATGTTACCGGTAACATAAAATGGGGAAATCCGTTTGTCAAGGTTTTTTTTCATTCAGCTTCTTTGTTGCTAAGCGGGTTCCCCTCAATGTGCTGTCCAGCCCCCATCGATTAAAAGGATATGTCCGGTCACTAAATCGGATGTATCGGATGCGAGGTAGATGATGCCTCCAACCACATCCTCGGGTTTTCCTATACGCCCCAAGGGAATGTTTCCCAAGACATACTCCCGAAAGCCCTCTTTCTGCTGGAACATGGTCCTACTGAGGGGGGTTTCGATGAACGTGGGAGCAATGGCGTTTACTTTGATGTTATATTTGGCCCATTCGATGGCCAAGACCTTTGTGAGGAGGTTGACTCCCCCTTTGCTTGAGCAATAGGCAGCTCGATAGAGGATCCCTACGCTCCCTGCCTGGGAAGAGATATTGATGATCTTCCCCTTTTTCTGTTCGATCATCACCTTTCCCACCGCTTGAGCACAGAAGAAGAGGCCCTTGAGATTGGTGTCAATGATGGTATCCCAAGCCTCTTCGGTCACATCCACTGCCCATTGAGGAATATTGATCCCCGCGTTATTGACTAAGATATCGATATGGTTAAACATCCTTACCGTCTCCTCCACCATGGAATGGATTTCTGAACTCTTCCGGACGTCCATCTGCTGGATGAGAACCCGGCGACCGAGTTCTTCAATTTCCTTTCCTACCCTTTCCAATTCCGAAATGGTTCGGCTACAGACAACCAGGTCGGCTCCGTATTTGGCCAGAGCCAAGGCGATGTGATAACCCATGCCTCTTCCGGCGCCGGTCACAATGGCCACCTTTCCCGAGAGATCAAACTCCGGGACCCGTACCTCTTTTGATTCCTTTTGGATTTTCGATCCCATTTCACCCCTCAGAGTTCGTCCAAGCCGAGTTCCTCCAGCTTTCCCCGGCTCGGAATTCCATCCTCAGTCCACCCCCGATAGTCGTAATAGTCGCTCAGAAGTCGTCCCATGGGCGGAAGCTGGTTGGCCAGGCCTTCGCCAGTTCTCTTTAATGTCATAAACCTCGGGGGGAGGAAGTCGTCCTTCCGGCTGATCCCGAGGCGAGTGTTATAGAGCCTCTTCAAATTGAAAACCCGCTCCCCGGTCCTCAGGAATTCCGGAATATCCATGTTCCAATCGGTAATCGAGTTGAGCCAGTGTACCATGTTGTTGACGTTAACGGCTTTTCCCACCTGAGAGAACCGACAAATGATAAGGGTATCCATCATTGACATCAGATCCTGGAGTTTAGCGGTGAATTCCGCTTTTCCCTCAACCTGATAGGAATCCTGGGGTTCGGGAATCCCGATCTCGGGCATGGAGAGGGAGAGTTCATACGGATGGCTCCAGCTGGCGTTATGGCAAGCGCCCCTGGCTGCCGTCGCGTAAGAGAGGGCCTGACTGAAGAAGCGCCTGGGATCATGGGCCGAGGGCTCCAGCCCCTTCACATGAACGGCGAACTCCACGGCATTCTTGCCCAGTACCTCCGCCATCCTCTTCACCCCTTCCCCCATCAGTTTCCCGATTCCTTCCCTCTTTCCCATCTTGTGCACCATTTCAACCAGGGCCTCCCCGCTCCCCCAGACGAGTTCCACGTCGTCCGCATCCTGACGGGTAAGGATTCCCTTCTCATAGGCTTCCATGGCGAAGGCGACGATGGATCCGGTGGAGATGGCGTCCAGCCCGTACCGGTTGCACAGCTCGTTGGCCTTGGAAATGGCGGCCAGGTCGTCTATCATGCATTCGCCTCCGAGGGTTCCGATTGTCTCATACTCCGGGCCCTCGCATTCCAGTGGCGCATAGGGACCTTCCGAGATCTTGATGTGGCGGCCACACGAGATGGGACATCGAAGGCAGCCTCTCCTCCCCGTAAGGATAGTATCGTGCATGGCCACGCCAGAGATCTTGCTCGCCCCGGCCCAGCGGCCCTCCCTCCAATTCTTGATCGGGAAATTCCCGATCTTCTCGTAGTTGTCGATCCCGCCGGAGGTCCCGTACTTCCCGAAGGGCTCGGTCGCCTCTCGGACACGGGGAAGTATTGCCCTTACGTCCTCTTGCAGGATATCCGGCTTTGCCAAAGGAAGTTCCCCCGACCCATACGCCACCATGGCCTTCAGGTTCTTGGATCCCATCACCGCACCGAGCCCCGTGCGGGCCGCGGCTCTCACGATACGACCAATGTGAGGAATGCTGGCCACCCTGGCGAGCCCCTCCCCCGCGGGGCCGATCACCGCTACGGCGGCTTTTTCCGAGGTCTCGGACTTGAGAGCGCCCGCCGATTCATAGGAGTCCTTTCCCCAGACGGATCGGGCGTCACGAAACTCTACCCTTCCGTCGTGGATCCAGAGGTAGACGGGATGGTCTGATTTTCCCGTGATGACAATTCCATCAAATCCGGTCTTCTTGAAGTGGACGGCCCATGACCCGCCCACATTCGATTCCCCCAAGATCCCCGTGAGAGGAGATCGGGCCATCATGTGGTGCCTGCTCGATGAGGGAACAGCGGTTCCCGTGTAGGGGCCGGTCATTGCCATGAGCACGTTCTCCGGGCCGAGGGGATCCGTGGCGGGAGTCGTCTCCTCATAGAGAATCTTTGCTCCAATCCCAACGCCTCCCACGTATTTTTCCAGGAGTTTTGGGTCTAAATCTTGGACTTCAACACTCCGCTTCGTCAAATCCACTCTCAGCAATTTCCCATGATATCCGAACATCGCCTTTCCTCGCTTTTATATTCCCCGGTTCCCGGGAAGAAGCTTATACAATCGTTATCCTTCATGGTATCCGCCAATTTGACGAGCGCTCCACCCCATATCAGCATCCGGAGCATATCTCACATCGAGAGCAGCTTTCTCGGTTAACCCGAGTTCTGTCTCCGTTCATTTCGTGAAGGGACCAGACAATCGGTGGCCATCACAGGGCCTTTTCATAGATGTCCTGGACGTCTTCAACCGTCATCTCTCTCGGGTTATTCGTCATCAGCCGGGTAACGTTCATGGCCGCCTTGGCCATGTCCGGAATTGCCTCCTTGGGGATCTTGAGCTCGGTCAGGGATTGGGGGATTTTCAAATCCCTGTAGATGGCTTTCACCGTTTTGGCCGCATGGTAGGCCTGTTCGAGCAAGGGAAGGTGGTCCACCTTCTCGCCCAGAAAGTGCGTGATCTGGGCGAATTTTGGGATGTTCCCCAAGACATTGAATTCCATTACGTACGGGAGAAGAAGGCCATTGGCGATTCCATGGGCCACGTTGAACTGACCTCCCAGGGGATAAGCCAGGGCGTGCACCGCTGTGACGCCCGCGTTGGTAATGGCGATACCCGCGTAGAGGCTCCCAATGGACATGTCGAGGCGAGCTTGCAAGTCGTTGCCGTTTGCCACGGCCGTTCTCAGGCTTCGACCGATCATGATTATCGCCTCTTTGGAGAAAAGCTCGCTCAGTATGGTTGCGTTGTTGGAGGTATAGGTCTCGATGGCATGGGTGAGGGCGTCGATGCCGCTGGAAGAGGTGACCGTGGGGGGCATGGAGACGGTCAAGAGGGGGTCGACGATAGCCACCCGGGGGAGGATATAGGGGCTCACAACGGCCTTTTTCAGCTTTGCATCAACGTCGGTAAGAATCGCGTTAGGCGTTGCCTCCGCTCCTGTTCCCGCAGTGGTGGGTATGAGAATGGTGGGTATCCCCGGGTTTTTCACCAGGTTGATCCCGAGATAGTCGTGTACGGTTCCCGGATTCGTGCACATCACGGAGGCCACCGAGGCGATATCCATGGAACTTCCGCCTCCAACCCCGAGAATGAGGCCGTACTTCCCCTTTTTCGCCATTTCGATGCAGGCCTCGGCGCACCCGATGTCGGGATCGGAGACGACCTTGTCGAACACATCGATTGTAATGGCCTCCTTTTTTAGGAGGGTTTGGACCTTTTCAGCAACTCCCGATTCGATCACGCCCTTGTCGGTTACGAGAAGGGCCTTGTTTGCCTCGAAAGCCTTCGCCTCCTCGCCCAGTCGCTCGAGGGAGCCGAGCCCAGCTAGGATAAGGTGGGGAGCCCTAAAGCTCATAATCTTGGTATCCATTTGAAGGCCTCCTTGAGAAATTAGAATTGTAAGACCACTTTGATTACGTCTTCGGTTCTCTTGTCCACCAAGTCGAGCGCATCCCGCACCCGTTCGATAGGCCACCGGTGGGTAACGAAAGAATTCATTTCAATTCTCTTCTGGCCCATGAGGTCGATGGCAGCCTGAAAATCCCTTCCATCGTAGGTCCAGCTGCCAACCACCTCCACCTCGTTAAAAACCATCTTGAAAGGATCGATCGTGGCCTTCTCATCGAAGATCGCAACCAGAACTGCCCGGCCGCCTTTCCGGACGAGGTCCAACGATTCATCGATCAGGGAAGGGACATGCACGGCAATTACCGCCGCGTCCACCCCTTCGCCGCCTGTCAGTTGGTTGACTTTTTCCTTCAGTGACTCCCTTTTCACATTGACGGTGGCCCAAGCACCGAATTCCGTTGCCTTTGCGAGATTGAAATCCACCACATCCGTTGCGATAATCCGAGTGGCCCCTGCCTGTTTCAACGCAACGAGAGTCGCCAAGCCGATCGTTCCTGACCCCATAATCAGGACCGAATCGCCCATGCTGATCCGGGCCATCTGGGCGGCATGGATACCGACGGTGAGGGGTTCAGCCAAGGCTCCCTCCTCATAACTCACGCCATGCGGGAGGAGATAGACCTTGTCCTCCGGGATGGCCACGTATTCGGCAAAGGCACCCGGCCAAGCGGTGGTTCCCAGAAGCCTCTTTCCCTTGCAAATGTTATAGCGCCCACGGGAACAGCTGGAACACTGGTGGCAGTAGGTTTGAGGTTCAACACTAACCCTATCCTCCTTCTTGAAAAGGGCTACATTTCCTCCCGTGTCGACGATTTCCCCTGCCATTTCGTGCCCCAGTATCACGGGAGGTTTTCGAAAAGGGTGGGTCCCCCTGTAGGCGTGAACGTCGGAACCACAAACCCCCACGCATTGAACCTTTATGAGGACATCGCCGGCACCCAACCGCGGGTTTTCGACTTCCTGGAGGTCAACTTGATAAGGGGCCGTCAGTACGGCTGCTTTCATCGGCACTCCTTTTGTTTTTCACCGTTATGTGATCTTTTTCCGTCGTGAAGGGGATTTATCTCCGCCTCAACGACTTGGCCCTTGGCGGCTATTCTTTCCTATCCCTTTACCGCAATTTCTGCCCACACGATTCCCGGATGATCAGGCGTGGTTCCAGAATGACTTTATGGATGTAATCGTTCTCTTTTCTCTCAATGTAATCGATGAGTATTTGCACCCCCAGATTTCCCATCTCGTATCGTCTTTGACTGACCGTGGTCAGTCTAATCCTCTGATTGGACGCAAATTCGGTATCGTCAAAACCCACCAGCGCAATATCTTCCGGAATATGGAACCCCAGCTCCTCAACGGCATCAATCACTCCCATGGCTATATAGTCATTCCCACCGAAAATCGCCTCAGGCCTATGCTCCATCGTGAGTAACTTTTTCGTTCCCTCGTATCCGGTTTCCCTCGTGAAGGGGCCCTGGATGACGTAGTTGTTACTAAATCCGATCCCGTGATCCCTCAGTGCTTGCTGATAACCCTTCAACCGGTCCAATCCTGTTGACAGATTTGGGGTGCCGGTAATGATGGCGATTTTTCTGTAACCGAGATTTATCAGATGTTCGGTGATCTCATAGGCCCCTTGAACATTGTTGAGGACTACATAGTTGAATCCCTCCCCCTTCAACTTCCTGTTGACGAGAACGAGGGGGAAATGCTCGTCAATCAGCTTTTCGATAACGGGCTCATGGAGCCGGGATGAGGCGAAAATGAGTGCGTCAACGCCCGCGTCCATCATGAGATTGACATAGGTTTCCATCCGTTCGGGTTTGTTATCCGTGCTGCAGAAAATGACATTATATCCTTGTTCGTGGGCCTTATCCTCAATTCCCCTAGCCAGCTCGGCGTAGAACGGGTTGCTGATGTCCGAGACAACTAGGCCAATCAAATTTGATTTCTTTGAGACAAAGGTACGAGCTCTGGCATCGGGTCTATAATTGAGCTTATTCACTAACTCCAAGATTCTCTTCTTGGTTTCCTCCCGAACTCGGGGATCATCATTGAGGGCCCGGGATACCGTCATGTGAGAAACTCTCGCCATTTTGGCGATGTCCCTAATGGTCAATTTTTGCTTTCCCATCCGTTTCTCTGTTTTCCTTGTAATTGTTCACCCCACCTGGGAGGCTTTATACGTGCGCGGCAGTTTATGAACATTTTTGCTGGAGATATCATCAGGGCAATGTTACCAGTAACATTAAAATAAAGGGATACGCTTGTCAAGGGTAATATCTCCGGGAGGTAGGTGAGATCGTTTGGGAAGATGAATTGGAAACCTTACTGGGGACGATTCATTGCCATGCGGCAGCGCGCCAGGATGGAGAGCACTTCGAAGGGCTGCTCGATCTCAGGGAAGGTCGGCACCCCTGCGGGTTCGAGAATTCTCTTGCATTCCTCCATGTATCGCATCTCACCGCTATAAGTGACAAGAAGTGGTTTATCAGGATACTTCCTCGCCAGATCAATGAGAAAGTCAAAGGACGGGATCCCGGTTTCCCTCGCAAGCATGAGAACCGGAACGACTGCATCGATATTCGGGTCCTTCAATACTGCTTCCATGCCCTCTCTGTAACCGAGCTCGATTCCATTGAGCGCGACGGCACCCCATATGTCAACGGGATTTCTCATGCGGATATATGGCGGGCTAATATCCCTTATCCTCTGGAGGGCTTCCGGTCCCAATTCCGGCACCTCGAGCCCGAGACGGGTGCAAAGGTCGGCGAGGACCACAAGCATTGCCCCGGATGGTGCCAAGAAACTGACCCGATTTCCCTTCGGCAAGGGAACCATGGAGAGCGCTTTCCCCGCCAGCACGAGGTGAGTGTACTCCCAGATTCTCACGATGCCGGCCTGACGGAGCAGGCTGTCAACGAGGCGATCTTCCGCGGCCATGGCTGCAGTGTGAGCGACTGCGGCGTGCTTGCCGGCTTCCGTGGAACCGCTCTTGAGCATCACAACTGGCTTTATGCGGGTAACCTCCCTCGCTATTTCTAAGAGGCGCTGTGGCCGTTTGAGGCTTTCCAGGTACATGACGATTGCAGCGGTTTCCGGGTCATCCGCCAGGTACTCCAGGGCCTCGCTTTCATCGATATCCACCTTGTTGCCGAGGCCAATAACCCGCGCAACGCCGAAATATTCCGATGTAAGTATGTATTTCATCGTGTGCGTGGCGAAGTTACCGGTTTGTGCAATATAGGATACCCTCCCGCGGCGGACCTTCCCCAGGGGGAAGAAGGTGGAGGTGAAACTACAGGGGGTCGATATATGTCCGGAGGTATTGGGCCCCAAGACGCGAATCCCCGCCTGCCGTATGATGTCGGTGAGCTCTTGCTGGATTTGCGCCCTGGGTTCGTCCACCTCGGCGAATCCACCGGCGGAGAGGACTATGTGCCTGATTCCCTTTGCGGCGCAATCCCGGAGGGCTTGGGGGGTTGCCTCTGCGGGGAGGATAATTATTGCCAAATCGGTACCTGCCGGCAGACTGGCGATTGACGGGAGGACTGGAATGCCCAGGATCTCTCCTCCCTTCGGGTTGACCAAGGAGAGTTTCCCCGCAAAGCCATTGGCCAGGATGTTCTGAATGACTGTGTGCCCGGGTTTGCCGGGGATGGAAGAGGCTCCGATGACGGCAACGCTCTCGGGCTCAAAAAACGGACTTAATTTCCCATCCATAGCAGGCTTTCCACGTCGGCCTCGGAAAGAGCGGAAACCGGGTGAGGGTTCCTTTCAGCAAGAACGATAGCACGGCGGAACAAATCCCGGACTCAACGACGGGTCTTTGCGCCGGCCTTTAGGACAACGAGAGCGTCCACCGACACGGGCTTGCCATCGGGCCGGATTTTGAGGGGGTTGATGTCGATTTCTTGCACGTCCTCGTTTTGGATTCCAATGTCACCGAGGACAACCAGTATGCGGGTCAGGGCATCTATATCAACGGCGGGCTCTCCCCTGAAGGGCTCGATGATCTTCCTGCCCCGAATCTCCTTTACCATTTCCTGGGCATCACGGGGAGTCAGGGGGGCAATCCGAAACACGACGTCTTCGAGGACCTCGGTTAGGGTCCCGCCGAGACCGAACATGACACACGGACCGAACTGGGCATCCCTCGTCAGGCCGCAAACGAGTTCCCGATCGCCCCTCACCATTTCCTGAACCAATAATGCCTCACAGCCCTGAATCTTTAAAAGTCGGCGTCCCTCCTCTTTAACCTCCTTTTCACTCCTGAGGTTTAGAACAATGCCTCCCACTTCGGTCTTGTGAAAGAGGGTTTCCCCGGATACCTTGAGGACGACGGGGAAACCGATCTTCAGTGCCTCGGCTGCTGCCGAATCAGCGTTCTGGGCCACGGCCTCACGGATCACCGGTATGCCGAAGGATGAGAGGAATCGCTTTGAGTCGTACTCGCTCAAAGCCGATTGGTTTCTTGCCAAGGCCTCTTTGATCAGATTCAGAGGGTCCATAATTTAGTTCCGTGCTTTGTTATGGATATGATCTGTTAGACATCCTGTACGAATTGTTCGAATGCTCACTACCTTTCTATCAGAAAGTCAACAGAAACACTAAGATTAAGAAAATCAGCTTGTCAAGCATTTTTTCCATATTTTTCAAACTATGCTCGTGAGCTTTTGTCGAACAACCATGTTCCGGACTCTGCGAATTTCTGTTGACATTTAAGGCCTTCTTCATGTATCCAACTGATTACATGGGATAGGATTCCGGCAAACGTGGCTCATGGCTTGGCTTTTGGACACACATGAGGTTCCCCCTTATTAATCAGAACGAGTGACGATACAATGGAAATCACCGAACCCGAAATAAGGAGAGAGGATATACTCATCCTGCAAGACAATGATTTCAATCCCCACAACGTCTGTATTGCAACCGGGGCAGCGGGTGGGATCGGAAGGGCAACGGCCGTTGCCGCGGCGGCAAATAACCTCACGTGTGTAGGCCTGGATATCAACGAAGAGGCGGGCAAGGAAACAGAGGAAATCGCCCAAAAAACGGGAGGGCGGATGATATTTATCAAAGCGGATCTCACTCAGGACGAGGAGATCGAACGCGCTGTGGGTGAAGCGGCTAAGCTCGGAACCATCAAATTTTTGGCTAATATTGCCGGTATTCAGCATATCGATTCGGTGGAAAATTTCCCCATGGAAAAATATGACCTGATGCAGAGCATCATGCTCCGGGCCCCTTTCTATCTCTCCAAGCTGAGTATCCCCCACATGAAGAAGAGCAGCGACGGGGCGGGAGTCATCGGCAACATGGCCTCCGTGCATGCCCACATCTGCACAATCAATAAACCCGTTTACAACATCACCAAGTTCGGCCTAAGGGCCCTGACCCAATCCATTGCCGCCGAGGGGGCAGGCAAGATTCGCGCCTTCTCAGTTAGTACTGGTTTTGTAAAAACTCAGCTCGCCTTAAACCAGGTACCTGTACAGGCGGAGCAAAGGGGTATTACTCATGAGGAAGTGGTGCGGGATGTGATGATGGGCACGTCACGCGTCAAGGAGATGATGTCTCCCATTGATGTGGCCAACCTGTTTATATTTGGGTTTTCCCGGTATTCCAAATACCTGATTGGTGGAGACCTCCTCTTTGATGGGGGTATGGTTCTGACTTATTGAGGGTCTTGTGCCCTTTTGAACGTGCATGTTCCTTTGACTGTACCTGCTTAAGTGTATCTATTTTGCTACATGGGATTATAAGAATACGCTGGGTATTGTGATCGATGGCCATAGATTATTGACTTGTAGGAAAGGGGGTGATATGAGAGGAAGAGGATTGCATATGGGTTAATGGAAGGGTTTTGGGAACGTGACCATTAACAAGGGGGTGAGTTATGAAGATGAGAAACTTACGATTGATGGCAATTGTCTTTTCGTTGGTTTTGCTGGGAGGATTGGCCAGCGTAGATAACATCCTGGCAGCAGAACCCTATCACCTCGGTGTTGACCTGGCAATCACCGGCACCGGGGCTCTCTACTGCAAGGACGGGGTAGACGCCGTCAAACTGGCTGTGGAGGAGATCAATGCCCAGGGCGGCTTCCTGGGAAAGCATCCCATCAAGCTCTTCATCCGGGATACGCATACCAAGCCGGATGTAGCGGTGCGTGAGGCCAAGGACCTGATCCTCCGAGACAAGGTTCGGTGCGTCCTGGGAACCTATTCCAGCGCCTGTGCCGTGGCTATTAAGCCGGTCTGTCAGGAATACAAGGTTCTCCATATCCCCGCCGTCAGCAACTCGGAAAACATCACCAAGATCAACTTCAGCCCCTACACCTACCAGGTGGTACCCAATAGCTACATGCAGGCCAAGGCCGTGGTGCTCGGTGTTGCAGAGCTTGCTAAGAAGAAGGGGTGGAATGAGTATGTCACCATAGCCTCGGACTACGAGTGGGGTCGGTCTACGCAACAGAACACGGTTAACCTCCTGAAACAGGTGGCGCCGAATGTGAAGTTGAAGAAGGAGTTCTGGCCGCGCCTCGGAGAAACGCAGTTTACCTCCTATATCACGGCCATCATGGCCGCAAAGCCCGACTTCGTCATTGGTTCAGTGGCCTCAAAGGACAACATCGCCTGGATGAACCAGGCCAAGGCATATGGGTTTTTCGAGAAAATTCCCTATCCGGGATCGTTGATCAGCGTCTCGGAGCTGATCATACAGGCCAAAACGCTCACCCGGGGCCTGGTTGGTCTCTGTCGGGCCCCCTTCTTCGCGCACCTGGATATCCCCATGATGGCCAATTTCGTCAAGAACTTTCGGGCCAAGAACGATCGGTATCCCAGCGACTGGGCCGTGATGGAATACGATGCGGTCTATGCCCTGAAGCAGGGCATCGAAAAGGCCGGGAGCATCGACACCGAGAAGGTGAAAGACGCCATGAAGGGAATGACCATTGAAACCAGCCGTGGTAGGCTTTACTTTCGGCAAATCGACAACCAGTTGAGCTGCTCATCCTATCTCGGCGTGGTGGCGGACGATCCCAAGTATCCCTTCCCCATTTACCACGATTTGATTGAAGTCAAGGGCCCTGATTCATGGCGTCCAGAAGACGAGATTATCGCTGCGAGAAAGGCGGAGAAGAAGTAGGCTGGAACGAACATGGATGTTTCCCTGCTTGTTGCCCAGTCCATGAGCGGACTGTCCCGGGGCATGATGCTCTTTTTGATCGCCTCGGGGCTGTCCCTCATCTTCGGGGTGATGAATATCCTCAATTTCGCCCATGCCTCCCTGTGGTTGGTTGGGGCCTACTTCTGCTATTCCTTCTGGCATCTGATGCAAAATCATGGCTTTGGGATGTGGGTGAGCATTCCGCTGGCAGCCTTGGTCCTTGCCGCAATCGGCTGGGTGATCGAGGTGGTATTGATTCGCCGGGTATATGAAAGGGAGCTCCCGGAACAACTCCTGCTCACCTATGCCATGGTTCTGATTCTCGGCGATTTAATCAAGCTTACCTGGGGTGTGGAGGACAAGATCATTGTCCGACCGCCGTTGGTGGACGGCCCGGTGTTTTTCTATGGTATACCCTTTGATTCCTACTTCATCTTCGTCATCTCCATTGGCTTTTTCGTGGCCATAGGCCTGTGGTGGTTCTTGAAAAAAACGAAATACGGACATATCGTGAGGGCTGCGGTCTTCAGCCGGGAGATGGTGAGCGCCTTGGGGATTCCCATCCCCAGGATCTACACGGGGGTATTCGTGCTTGGAATCTTCATCGCAGGCCTGGCCGGAGCCGTTCAGGCGCCGGTTGGCTCCATAACACTGGGCATGGATATGGCCATTGTCGTTCAGGCATTCTGCGTCGTGGTCATCGGGGGCTTTGGGAGTCTCCTGGGAACCCTGGTGGGGTCTATCATCGTTGGTGAGGTCTACGCCTTTTCAATATTGTTTTGGCCCCAGGGTGCCCTGGTTCTCATCTTTATCGTAACGGCGGTTATTCTGATTGTCCGCCCGTGGGGTTTGTTCGGAACACCCATGAGGGTGTAAAGAGTCGCGCAGATGGAGATCCTCACGAAGAGATACTGGTGGCTCGGTTTGGTCTTTATTGGAGCTCTGGTCCTGCCCTTAGTAGTCGGGGAGTTCTGGGTTCACGTGGCCATTGAGATTCTCATCTTGGGGCTCTTCGCGGTCAGCTTCAATATGATTTTTGGCAATATGGGCCAGCTCAGTTTTGGGCATGCCGCTTACTATGGAGTGGGAGCGTATGCCACTGGCCTGCTCATGGTCAGAGCCTCTGTCCCCCTGCCGATCTGTCTAGCCGCCTCCATGGTTGCAGCAGGGATATGCGCCCTGATTTTAGGCTATTTTTGTGTCCGCCTTACGGGGATCTATTTCGCCATCCTGACCCTCGCCTTTGGGCAACTGCTGTACTACATCATATTCCAGTGGTACTCATTCACCCGTGGAGACGACGGTCTGCAGGGGATCATCCCGCCGGGCGCCCTCTTCAGCGCCACGTATTATTACTACTTCACGCTCTTTATTGTGACAGGCGCACTGATCGCCATGTGGTATGTCAACGAATCCCCCTTCGGGTATACCATGCGGGCCATCCGAGAGAATGCCGACCGGACTCGGTTTATCGGGATCAATGTTCGAAGATACATGCTCATAAATTTCGTCGTTGCTGGCATGTTCGCCGGCCTGGCCGGCGGCCTGTGGGGCCCGTTTAACAGGAGTATTGCCCCGGACCTGTGCAACTGGCACCAATCGGGTATCCCGGTCTTCATGACCGTCATTGGCGGCCCCTTGGGCTTTTTCGGGCCCATGATCGGGTCCATAATCTACACGTTTCTCATGGCCTTTGTGACCGGATTCACCGAATACTGGCCTTTGACCATTGGATTGGTCATTATGTTCGTTGTCCTCTTTCTGCCTGGTGGGGTCCTTGGGTTGGTTGAGCAGAAGATGAAGGTATTTCGATCCAGGGATCTGGAGACCAGGGGGGATCGATCCGCCGAGACGGGGAGTTCTTGATATGTCAGGAGAAGTCATCCTCAACGTGGAGAATCTCAACAAGGCCTTCGGTGGTCTGCAGGCCACTGACAATGTGAGCTACGAGATGATGACCGGGGAACTCTCCGCAATCATTGGCCCCAACGGTGCGGGGAAAAGCACCTTTTTCAACCTCATAACCGGATACCACGCCGTTGACTCGGGTAAGGTTTTCTTTAAGGACAGGGATATCACCAATTGGCCCCCGCATAAGATTACCCGCCTGGGGATTGCTAGGGCCTTTCAGGTCAGCAACATTTATCCGAGACTAACGACGTACGAGAACGTAAGGCAGGCAACCTTGGCCCAACAGAGGAGAACCCTCAACTTTTTTACCCCTGCCAATCGGCTGGCCAAGAAAGAAACCATGCAGCTTCTCGAAATCACGGGGCTATCCCAGCAGGCAAACATGATTTCAGGGAACCTTTCCCAGGGAGATAAGAAACGGTTGGAACTGGCCATTGCCTTGGGAAGCAAACCCGAGCTAGTCTTTCTCGATGAGCCAACTGCCGGGATGTCCGGAGAAGAGACCCATGAGACGATGGAACTGGTGAAACGGTTGAATCGGGAGATTGGTTTAACGATCTTGTTTACGGAGCATGATATGTCGGTTGTCTTTGGATATGCCCGTCGGCTCACCGTCTTGCATCAAGGAGCCGTTATTGCAGAGGGAACACCGGAGGAAGTAAGGGACAATGAGGAGGCCCAAAGGGTCTATCTGGGGGAGGAGGCATGATCCTGGAGGTCAAAGGGATCCACACCTATTACGGAACGAGTCACATCCTCTTCGATGTTTTCCTCTCCGTGGATCGTGGTGAAATCGTCTGCCTCTTGGGGCGGAACGGAGCCGGGAAAACCACGACGATGAGGAGCATTATGGGCCTAACCCGTCCCCATTCCGGGAGCGTTCAATTTCATGGAGAGGAGATGCGGGGGAGACCCCCCTATTACATCGCCCAAAAGGGAATGGGGTACGTGCCGGATAATCGACTCATCTTCCCCGATCTCACCGTGCGCCAAAATCTCGAGATCGCCAATAAAATTCCTAAAGACTTTGAAGGTGACCCTTGGACAGCCGATAGGATCTATGAGCTTTTTCCCCTCCTGAAAAAACTGGACAAACACTTAGGGGGTTACCTCAGCGGGGGGGAACAGCAGATGCTCACCGTTGGGAGAACCCTCATGGGTAATCCCGACTTGCTGCTTTTGGATGAGCCGGTAGAGGGACTGGCGCCTCTCGTGGTGAGAGACCTAGGGGAACAAATCCTCAAGTTGAAGGAGATGGGAGAAACCATTCTCTTCTCGGAACAGAATGTGAAGTTTGCCACCATGGTGGCAGAACGGGCCTACGTTATTGACAAGGGAAGAATTCAATACCAGGGAAGCATTGAGGAATTGAGCGCCAACGAGGAAATAAAGAGGAAATACTTAATGATCTAGAGGGCATATTCCGTGAACACCCTTGTCCCTTCGCCCAGAGTTCGTGTTGCGTGTCCATGTGTTTCGTGTCCGTGATGATTAGGACCGAAGACGGCGGACGGCAGACCGCGTTAGAGGATGGTGTTCGTACTCACATATTTCGTGTTCGTGATCCGTGTCCGTGTCTCGTGTTTAGTACCCTATCATTTGGCCTTTGAACTTAATTTGTCATTTGGATTTTACCTTTTGGCATTTGAGCTTTGACATTTGGCATTCATCCTCGTGTCCGTTGTCCGTGCTCGCGAAACGTGTCTGCCTCCACCCTCAAACCTCCAGTCCCCGACTCTCTTTCCCTTTTTCGACTGCAGCACTGCAGCACTGCAACACCGCAGAACCCAATTCGCTCAGAGCTCCTTTTCCGAATTCCTAGATATCTGAATCTTGCTCGTGGACAACCGTGTTCCTTATATCCCATTGACAGGATTTACCTTTTCTGTAATATATCTCCCATGGTAACTACTATGGAGCCCTTGAGGGGAGGTTCCCTGGAGCTTTTTCTCGCAACGAGAAACGAGGGAAAGATACGCGAAATAGGGGAGCTCTTAAAGGAGTGTGAAACCTCCCTTACCTCCCTGAGGGATTATCCCGATGCTCCCAAAGTGGTAGAAGACGGACAGTCTTATAGGGATAATGCCTTAAAGAAAGCCCGGTTTTTAGCCAAGTGGACGGGGAAACTCACCTTGGCGGATGATTCTGGTTTGGAGGTTGATTACCTCAAGGGGAAACCCGGTGTCCTCTCGGCCCGATATGCAGGCAGCGGCGCGGATGACCGGGGAAATAATCGCAAGCTGCTGAGGGAGTTGAAGGGTGTTCCCCCTGAGAAAAGGGGGGCGGTGTTCAGGTGCGTAATGGCATTGGTGGCCCCGTGGGGAGATGTGGAGGTGGTGGAAGGGGAATGTCGTGGACAAATTGGGCTGGAGGAGAAAGGAGAACGGGGGTTCGGATACGACCCGCTTTTCGTCATACCCCGATTTGGTAAGACGGTGGCCGAGCTCACCCCCGCGGCAAAGAACCGATTGAGCCACAGGGGCAAGGCCCTCAGGAAGTTGAAGAAGGTATTGAAACGATATCTCGGGGCGTAGCGCAGCCTGGTTAGCGCGCCTGCCTTGGGAGCAGGAGGTCGGCAGTTCAAATCTGCTCGCCCCGACCATTTTTTTCTAGAGAGCGAGAAGAGATCCTTTTAGGGAGGTTCAGGAACCTGGGACTATCTCCACTTGGGTAGCTTTCAGAAATCCCCTGTCATTGATGTAGGATACTTTGACCGTCTCTCCTATAGCGGGGTACCGAGGAGTATAGATAGTGTTCCATCCCACGTAGAAGGTATAGGGCTTCCCCGTCTGATCGCTCTTTACCGCTATAGTTCCCTTTCGAACCCTGGTATGAAACTGCGTGACCTTTCCCTGGACTTGATTTGGCCCTATCTCCTTGTCCTTGGCAAAGCCGAATTTAGCCGGGAAGAGGGTGCTCCCCATCCCCACGAGGAAAAGGATCGTTACGATGACCAATAGTATCTTCTTAGCTGACATCCTGCCCATGATGAAACCTCCATTCCAGAGATTGTACATCATATCCTTACCATAATCGATTCCCCAATGTCAAAATCAGGAAAACTCTTGACTTTGGGAAGAGGCCCTCTTTAGAATGCCGTAATCAGAGATGAGGCAGGGAAGGCAGATTATTGACAGGGGTTCAAAAGCTGACTATAATTTCTAGGACCGAGGGCGCCTGTAGCTCAGCAGGATAGAGCAACGGACTTCTAATCCGAAAACGGGGGCTTCAGCAAAACGTTGACAGGAGCGGAAATTCCTTTTTTATTCTTTAGTTACAGCTTTCTGAAACATCACAGAACATCACAGAAAACCCGCCTTTCACCAGGGAAATACCCTCATTTTTACCCACATAGCATGGTGGTGAATTTAACCCCCCGAATAAAGCCTTTACCCTGTGATTCTATTGATTTGCGGAAGAAATATTGCATAATCGAGATCGGGCCTGGATGAACGAATACATCTTGAACTAAACAATGAGGCGCCCTTGTCTATTAGACTAAGAATCCTAACGCCAGAGTTCACCGGGGCGCGGCTTTTTGCGCATACGGTGGAGCGACTTGTTAAGCCGAGGTCGTTGATTTCTCGGCCATTAAAGCCTCTTGATAGAGATTGGACTTCTTCAAGAGCTGTTTGCTTTGAAAGATGATTGATTTAATCCGACGTCGTTGGCTCTGATTGAGATGCTGGTATCGAAATGTTTCAACTGAAAGGAACCTGATGATATCCAGAATATCCATTGTGATGCCAGGAAGTCCATGGATCTCTATCGACCAACCTTTTGGTATATAATGTTCAAAATTGTTTCGGAGAGATTTCTTTAGCATTTTAATCGAATATTTTTGGCTCTCCGTGAGTTCTAATGGCTTGCCTCCATAAAGCGTCCCCATCCGTCCTCCGTCCTGGCAAATTCGGAGCGCATCGTCTAAGGAAATAAGACGCTCTATACCCTTTTTCGTTCTTTGAATGATGTTTTCATAGTCGGTGCTCCTACAAGCACAGATGGCAAATCCATACAAGGCTCCATGAAGCGCTAAGATTACCCATTTCCAGGCTTTGACATCAGATTTCGTCTGTTGGATAAATTCTCCCGCTCGTTCCAAGAAATCCAGAGCATTTGTCTCTGCAGTAAACCGGAGCCATTTTTCTCGAATGTTTTGTCTCCTCATTATCTTCACGGCTTAACGCTCGGCATAACCCGCCCCAAGAGAATATGCCTGCCAGTCTTTCCTTCTCAACCGGCCCCTGGAAGCTGGCTCGTGCTCAAGAAATGACGCTCTTGGGGTCGGTGTTCATGCCGTTGTTATACGGATTTAATTATCACTAGTCTGTTTTTCTAGTAACGCTTCGACGTAGTATGCCATCCACAATCATGTAATCCCGCATCAAATTGGTTTCGTTGTCTATGAAGGAATGCGTCCATGCAAGAGACTTCAGGGCGTCTTCTTTCGGATTCAGGCCATGTCCATGTGCGTATTTATTCCGCAATTTTGCCATGCGCTTGCAGATGGTCATTGTACTCGGTGATAGGACCTTATTCTGTTGCAAAATGCTTCTGACCTTTTCTATCTTGTGTTCTCGCTTGCCACCATACGGCTCGGCCTTGTCCCGCTGAAACCTCTCAAGCGAAATCCCGCACATTGCGACGCAAGCATAGAAATGTCCGTCAACAAACACATCCCTAGCCTCCCTGATGAGCGCGCAATAAGGACCGACCTCCATGAGCAGAGGTGGCAGTTGAGAAAGCCTCTCATACGTATCGTGAGCAAGGGGTTTCTGGACCGACGTCCCAGACGGCAGTTCTGCTGGCTGCTTCTGCGAGCTTTTCGACAATTCCTCACTCAGGTGACGCTTCGCTGCATTGGGCCTGAAGTCAGCGTAGGCAGCTTTTGCTTGACCCATGACCCTAACAAATGCCTCGCCACATTCCTGTATCCACCCATAGCTACCCTCATGCATGTTGGCTTGGGTGATGCCAAGAATCTGGGATAAATCTGAACCAGTGTATGCACATACTGTGTAGGGTTCAGCACCGGGAACCTGACAAACTATACTGTATTGTGTAAGGATGGCTTATCTCCTATATGCGTATAACGCTGCTAATCAGCCGCGCGGTTTTTTGCGTCGGCTGAATTAGCCTTGTTGGGCCGGCACTATCTTTTAATAACTTCCTTCTTGAACAAATAGATCGCCCACCCAAACGTCTCTCGTCCCCACCTCAGGTAATTTTCCCTATTCTCACATACACGTTTCAATACTTCTTCAACATCAGCATCGTCCGGATTCTCACTCGCCCACTCATCCGTTGCATACCACTGCAACCCTTCATACCTATCCCAATCATCTTGGTTGCTCACCAACGTATAGACAAGCTTCAAACCAAACTCTTGTCCAACCTTCATATTTTCGTAATGCGTGCCATACGCGCTACGTTTTTCACCGATAGCTTCCAAATACTCAGCCGTCGGCTCTCGCTGCCAATACGGCTCCCCAACGATTACCCAACCTCCGGGCGCTGCCATCTCATTCAACGCCTTCAACGTCCCTCTATGCCCGCCATAGATCCAGCTAGCTCCGATACAGGCTACCAAATTGAAATTCCCCCGTGCCTTCGGCTCATAATCCGCCCCATCCATCTCCACGAAACTCAACTGAGCATTTGGAATACGTTGCTGATGTTTTTTTCTGGCATCTGAAACACAATACGGTGAGAGATCAACTCCTATTCCTTCAATATCATATTGCTCTGCCAACCGAATGAGAAATTCTCCCTTACCTGTGGCAATCTCAAGCACGCGATCTTCAGGCTCTAATCGTAGGAGTGCAATCAATTCCTCGAACTTCTCAACACTCATCGGGTTGCAAAAAACGTGTTCCCGATGTGTAATATCAAAAAATTTCCATCGTTCCATCTTCAACCTTTTTTCGATGGGCGGCCCAACATTATATATTGAACCGACTCAGCTCTTTTACCGAGCTCTGTTGGCATCCATTTTAGGGAAGTGTAGGAAAATAGTCAAGCTATGTCGATTTGCTTTTAATATTGGACAGATATGGCTAAATAGAAAGAGGGGACTGGCTTGCTATGATCCTTTCCAACGGGGTGATGAAGGGAGTAAGTCTACTTTTTGTTTGATATAGCAATGTTATATCGACCCAGCATAATCTTCAAAGTTCGTCATTTCAGGCCAAGTTATGATTGCCACGAAGGAACTTCCTTTCGTGCCGGTCTCTTTTTGCCAGACACCTATCTTGAAGTTGCGAGGTGAGCGATAACTAACTGTATTAGATCGTCACCACCCTGGCCAAAACTATCGAATTGCGTTACAAATCTTTACCTTTTGCCATCTCGCCTGAATTTTCTAATCCATCTTGAATTCTTCACCTTTGTTAGACTAAAGAGGCAGGCTACGCTCAGACCGCCCAGAAGGATATTTCCGATCCTAAAATAAAATTTGACTCCAGCTACCACTGTGGTATAAGGAAGGAAAGACTTTAATCAGGTCTATCACGACCATTCAATGAAGTCCATAACCTTAGCCTTCTGGAGTAAGTTATGACACAAGGTTTCCAGAAGGTGCTAAAGATAGAGCCCCCAAGGGATTTTTTTACCTCCTCGGGGGCTTTTGTATTTGGCGGGGTAATCCGGTGAACACAGAAGAATTTAAGCGTCGGCTTACAGCCATCTTAAGTGCTGATGTAGAGGGGTACAGCCGCCTTATGACAGAGGATGAGGAGGCTACCATTCGGACGCTGAAAACTCACCGGGCAGCCATGGGAGATCTCATTCGACAATACAGGGGCCGGGTAGTGGATTCTCCCGGTGATAACATATTGGCCGAGTTTCCCAGTGTACTCGATGCTGTGAACTGTGCTGTGGAAATCCAGCGGGAGCTTGCTGAAAGGAACTCCGAGGTGCCCGAAAACCGCAGGATGCAATTTCGTATTGGCGTCAACCTCGGTGATATTGTGGAGGACGGAGAGCGGATCTATGGAGACGGTGTGAACATCGCGGCCCGAATCGAGGGTTTGGCTGAAGCAGGAGGCATTTGTATCTCGGGCACCGTTTATGACCAGGTCAAGCACAAGCTGGGATTAGAGTACGAGTATCAGGGGGAGCATGAGGTCAAGAACATCCCTGAGCCTATTCGGGCATATCGGGTTCTATCATATCCGGGTGCTGCAGCGCACAGAGTTATCAAGGCGAAAAAGGCTTTAGGGAAGAGATGGCGTAATGTTATCGTGGTCATAGTGGCCGTTCTCGTTATGGTAGCAGCTGTGGCTACATGGCATTTTTACTTCCGTCCCCCTCCAATGGAAGTTGCCAAGGTGGAGAGGATGGCGTTTCCGCTACCCGATAGACCCTCCATTGCCGTGCTTCCGTTCGAGAACCTGAGCCGGGACCCGGAACAGGAATATTTTACTGACGGCATGACCGATGACCTGATCACCGATCTTTCCAAGATCTCCGGTCTCTTCGTCATCGCTCGCAACTCGGCATTTACGTATAAAGGGAAGCCCGTGAAGATTCGGCAAGTCGCGGAAGAACTCGGCGTACGATACATACTCGAAGGCAGCGTTCGCAGGGCTGACAACCGTGTGCGAATCAATGCCCAGCTCATCGACGCCACGACGGGCGGGCACCTCTGGGCGGAACGCTACGACGGTAAGCTCGGCGACGTGCTTGCCCTGCAGGACAGGATCACCGGGAAGATCGTCGCTGCCCTCGCGGTGAAGCTGAAAGCGGGTGAGCAGGAACAAATCGCACGGAAGTATACCGACAACGTCGCGGCGTACGATGCGTTTCTGCAAGGCCGGGAGCATTATTTCCGGTACACGCCCCACGATTTCGCCAAGGCAGCTCGCTATTTTGAGAAGGCAATCGAGTTGGATCCCAACTACGGGCGGTCCTATGCCGCTCTCGCTTTGACCTACTGGGAAAGCCAGCATAACTTCTGGAACCAGAGCTTGGGCTTATCGTGGTGGGAGGCTCGCTTGCAGGCAGAAAGATACTTGCAAAAA
>JGI2171J19970_10000239_pt1 | contig 26583 bp, 17 predicted proteins | sample DeeMarSWOR324_28_FD_19970 | JGI IMG/M metagenome (IMG submission 19970) | reverse complement strand
ACTTTTCACTATGATTATAAAAAGAGATGAAGCCCGAGTCAAAAGAATAGAAGAAAAAAAAGGATTAATCCAAAGTGATGGGAATTGAGTGTAAAAAGAGGCCTAGAGCCTTTAACTATGGCTTGACTAATGCAAAACAGGGAATGTAAAATTGCGAGAAGCACAAGAGCATGTACCTTCAGATAGGGATCATCTCCGCGGTCATAGTCATCGCCTATGCTCTGGCGAAGTGGAGGAAGCTCTCGGTCGAACTCAGCATGCTCTCCGCTGCTGTCGCCGGGGGGATCGCCGGCGCCTTCGTCAACACACCGCCTCTCACTCAACTCGCCCGACATCTGATCGAAGGCTCATTCACCTACCTGGACGTTATGCTGATTTTCTCCACAGCCACTATCTTCATGTCGATCGTCAGCGAATCCGGCGGGGTGAACTATGTGGTCAGGGCCACGATAAAATATTTTTACAACGTTCGGATCATTGCCCTGATCCTGCTCATGATCATCCTCCTCATCCCCGGAGCACTCACCGGAGCAGGCAGCGTATCCCTGCTGGTGGTCGGGGCACCGGTGGCTCTGGCGCTCGGCTTTCTGGGAATCGAAAAGAAACGGGCCGCGGCTATCCTTTTTATCGTGGCCGGTTTAAGTGCGGCTGCGCCTCCGGTCAACATCTGGGCGATGATCCTCTGCGCAGGAACAGCAATCCCTTATAAAGGCTTCGAGCTTCCTCTCGGAATCCCTGTTCTAATACTGGGTACGTTTACAGTTCTTTCTTTAGGATGGAGGCGAAGAGACGATAAAGAACTCATTTCGAAAATTATTGCTGATATGAATTCTAGAAGTGATGAAGAATTGCTTAAAATCTGGATAGAAAACGACAGGGAAGAATGGAGAGATGAGGTCTTTAGTGGAATTGAAAAAATCCTTATTGAACGAGGACAAAAATTACCCCCACAGCGCGAAACCCAAGAAGTGATTAAAGAAGAATCTAAATACTATGGAGTCAAAGGGTGGCTATTATTCTTTTGCTTAAGCCTGATAATTTTGAGTCCGATATTAACATCATTCATTTTAATAACGAGTTATGATGAATTTCTTTCGTTATTCTATGGTTATCCTGCACTTCGAGTTATAGCCATTTTATACATATTGATAAATATTGGAATAATAATTTTTGGCATTGTTGCCGGTGTCAAACTCTGGACAAAAAGGCCCAATGCCGTAAGGATCACCAGAGCCTACTTAACAGCCTTCTTATTATTCAATATTTATGGAGAGCTTCTCTTTTTTATTATGGAACTTCTAGCTCATTCCGTGTCTGGGTCTTATCTGCAAGGGCTTATTGGTTCTTTCATTTATTTTTTTATATGGAATTCATACTTTAACAAATCCAAAAGAGTGAATGCCACATTTAAAACCGAAAAAGAAAGAAGAGATCTAAGACTTATCCTCAAGAAAATGCCCGAAGTTCCACCTGGCATGAGCTGGTGGAGAGTGATCCTGCCTTTCCTCGTGTTTTTCGGAATGGTCATTGCTTACAGAAGATGGCCTTTCGCCACTCCGATCCTGGGCCTGGGCCTGGAATTCTCCGTTGCAGCCCTGGTCGCCTGGCTAGTGAGCCCCATCAAAATCAACATTCTCGATCTATCCCGGAAGACGATGAAAAAGCTGCTTCCGCTTCTGGCCACAATAATCGTCGTGGGCATGCTGCAGCAGATCATGACCGCTACCGGAGCCAGGGGGATGATTTCCTTTGCGGTCATTAGCACTCCCCTGACCCTGCTGTTCATCCTGCTGGCTCTGATCATACCAATCTCAGAAGGTGTGCTGACCTATGGCGGGGCGGCGATCATCGGAATTCCTTTGGTCTGGTTCTTGGACTCTATAGGACTTCATGCCACCGTGGTCATTGCCGGGTTGAGCCTGCTTTGGCCGCTGGGAGACGGGCTTCCCCCGACTGCCCTCATCGGAAGGCTTAGCGTGATGGTTTCCGAATACAAGGACTCCTACTGGACATTCCTGAGGAGCACCTGGCTTCCCTGGCTGGTCATCACGATTATCGCAATCCTGATGATCAGATTCAGCACTGACCTGGATTTTCTAGTGAGATGGAGCATGTGAAGGAGGTTATAGGATGCCTTTGGTCATGATATTCTATTACGCCATCTGCATTTTTATCGGGGCCATGCTTGTCTGGAATTTCATCAGGGAAAAAAAGAGCCTGAACGATATGCTCCTCTATCTGCTGGTGTTGATCCCGCTGGTCTTGAGGGTCCTTCGGATTAAATGAAATGGATATCAAAATGTCTCGTGTCTGGACGATAAAGGCAATATTTTTAGTCATCGTTGCTGTCGTAATGGCCATCGGAGGCCTCCAGCTCTTCAAGCACAGGCACTATATGATGCCCATAGTCGCCGGCCCGGGTGTGACCAAAGTCGTCAAGCTAAGCGATTATTCCAGGGGACTGAAAGGGACCATGGCCGATACCAACGTCTTCTTCCTGGAAGGCAAAGAGGAAGGCGGGAAAATGCTGCTCATGGCCAATACCCACGCCAACGAACCGGCTGCGCTCCTGGCTGCCCTGATATTCATCGAGAACGCTGAAGTGGAGAAAGGAACGCTGATTATTATTCCTCAATTCAACCACAGCGCCAGCCGGAACACCAAGCCTGGAGACGGCTACCCGCTCTACTTCGAGATTCCAACCAATTGGGGCAAGAAAAAGATCAGGATGGGAAACCGGGATGCATCCCCTCTGGACCAATGGCCCGACCCGGATGTTTACATCCATTATCCTGAAGAGCAGCTCCTCTCGTTCATCGACGTGAGGAACACGAACAGGACCTGGCCCGGCAGGGCAAACGGCCCTCTGATGGAGAGGGTGACTCACGGCGCCATGGAGATCATGAGACAGGAAAAAGTGGACATCGCCGTGGACCTGCACGGTGCGGAAACCATGTTTCCAGTGACGAACTGTATCGTGGCTCCGGATAAATCGGTCAGGATAGCCACCATGGCCTCGCTCACAGTCAAAGCCAGGGAACACTTTGACAGCCATGTCGAACCTTCCCCTTCAGGCTTCCGCGGGCTTTCCCATCGGGAAATCGGCGATCACTCAGACACTCTTCCCTTTCTGCTGGAAGCACCGATTCCGTTTCTGGATCAGCCGACAGGCCCGAAAACAGAAAAGCTGCTTTTAGACGGCAAGGATCCCTTTTTGCTCAGCCTATCCAGAAAAGGGAAACTGTTTGTCTCCTATGATGAGACTGGCTGGCCGATGGAAAAGCGCGTGGGGCAGCACTGCTCTGTGGCGCTGGAGCTGCTGAGGCAGTATTCGAGAAAATTCCCGCAGAGGGAAATCGAAATCCGTAATGTGCCGCGCTACGCAGAAGTGGTGAAGAACGGCGTCGGTCATTACTACCATGACCCGAAGAAAGCAGATAAAGACAAGGTGTATCATAATTAATTGAAACGCAATAATAATATGATTAAAAGAAACGCAATAATAATATTGATAGAAACGCACTTAATAATATGATTAAAAGAAAAATACTAAATAATATGTCATTGCGAGTGAAACGAAGCAATCTCTTAGAATGAGAACGATATGAAGAAGGACACTAGGGACTCAAATAGTTCGAACGAAAAAGGCTTGGTGATGTCTTATAAAAAATCTTTTTTCCATGAGATTGCCACGCTGCACTCGCAATGACATATAAGGCGTGATTAGGCATAAATTGGGAACTATCCCCAGCTATTCGCAATGACATGAAAAAAGGGGCCAGGCCCCTTTTTCGTGATTAAAAGGAGATATAAAGTGAGAGTCAAAAAGGCCTTTATCATACTCGGTCTGATGTTTACGGTACTGGCCCTGGCCTGCACCTTTGTTCTTTACTCCCAGAAAGGAAATAATGAAGAGGCTTTACTCCGGGAAATACCGGAAAGAGCCTGCACCGTTATCCTGGTCGGCAAAGATGCCTCAGCCGATGCGTCAGTGATGACCACCCATACTGCAGACTGCAGCGTCTGTGACTGGACCTGGCGGCACGTTCCTGCCCTGAACCACAAACCCGACTCCATGCGCAAGATCTATTATATTCACCAGATCAGGACCTGGCCCCCTGAGACAGGCGGCAAATGGGAAATGTACACAGAAAACTATGCCGGAATTGAAATCCCGCAGGTCGCCCGCACCTATGCCTACCATCATGGAGTATTCGGCTACATGAACGAGCACCAGCTGGCTATCGGAGAATCCTCCATCGGCTGCCGGGATAAGATGAGCAATTCAACTCCGTCGGCCAAGATCGATATAACCACCCTGACGCTCATCGCCATGGAAAGATGCAGGACGGCCAGAGAAGCGATCAAAACCATGGGCCAGCTGGCCGAAAAATACGGCTACGGCTATCACGACTCGGGAGAGATGCTGGCCGTGGCCGACCCGAACGAAGTCTGGCTGTTCGAGATCATGCCGGTCGGTCCGCTGTGGACGCCCGTAAGCGGTAAACCGGGAGCTGTCTGGTGCGCCCAGCGAGTCCCGGATGACCAGGTCAGCGTTTGCCCCAATGAGTCCCGGATCGGGGAGGTCGACCTCGAGAATTCCGATTATTTCCTAGCTTCTCCGAATGCCATCTCCTATGCTGTGGAAAACGGGTTTTATGACCCGAAAAGCGAGAGGCCCTTCAACTGGAAAAGAGCCTATTCCCCTACCGAGCAGAGTGCCACCAGCAGCGGGGGCACGCGGGCGCGGCTTTGGCGTTTCTTCGACCTCGTGGCTCCCTCGAAAAATTTCAGCCCGGACACACCCAACATGGACTTTCCCTTTTCAGTGAAGCCGGACAAAAAACTCTCGCTCCAGGATGTTATCGACATAACCCGGGACAAATATCAGGGAACACCGTTTGACCCGGCTGAGGGATTGCGGGGAGGTCCCTTCTCCAACCCCAACTACCATCCCCGGCCGGTGAGGACCGGGAAAGACACCTTTAACACGCCCCGCCCCATAAGCGTCAACCGCGCCGAGTACACCACAGTCACCCAGAGCCGGAGCTGGCTGCCAGATCCGATCGGAGGGATTGTCTGGCTGGCCTTCGGCACTCAGGACACTGCCTGCTACATGCCGCTTTACGCCGGGATCACGGAAATACCCCATTCTTTCAGCATCGGAGACCACTGGGTGTTCGACAGGGAATCGGCGCGCTGGGCGTTCGACTACGTGGATTTCCACGCCCAGGTCGCTTACTCCCATGCTATCCAGGATATCAAAAAAGCTCAGGACAAATGGGAAAAACCAGCCATAGAAAAAGTTCCGGCCATCGATATCACGGCAAAAGAGCTCTACAAGCAGGACGTTTCCCTGGCCATCAAGTTCTTGACCGATTACTGCTTGAACAACGCCGACAAGGTTATAGAAGCCTGGTGGGAGCTCGGAGACCAGCTCCTTGTCAAATACAACCATTTGAGCATTTACGACACCAAGGACCGGAGGCGTTCCAACCTCCCCTATCCGGAGTGGTGGATCAAGGAGATAGTCAGGTACCACAAACTGGAACCGAGGAAAAAATAAACAAATGGAGCCAGGCATCGGTAAGCTTGACCAGAGGATAATCAAGCCAGGCTTCATCAGAAAATCGCGACTCCGGACAGGATTCCTGCGCTGGGAAAACGATATAAAAAAGGACTGATTTTAAGAATGATCCTGAAGTTATTGAACTTACTGAAGCCTGATCCCATGACAAACAGCTTTATTTTAAATATAATCCACCATGGAAAACTAAACAGGAGGTTAAGATGAGTTTTAAAAAGTGTTTATCGGCATTTGCCATTGGATTCCTTATTTTTGTATTTCTACCCGTATCCGTCTACACGACCACGGACTGTGAACAATGCGCTGCAGCTTCTGAATTCCCCGAAGATGGCTGTACGGTCATCCTCGTCGGCAAGGACGCCTCGACCGACGGTTCGATCATGACCACCCATACCTGCGACTGCAGCTTCTGTGACTGGACATGGCGCTACGTCCCTCCGGCAGACCATGAGTCCGGAGCCACACGCAAGATCTACCATATCTCCCAGTACAAGACCTGGCCCCCACAGGAAGGAAGCAAATGGGAAAAGATCAAGGAGGAATTCACCGGCCTTGAACTCCCCCAGCCGCCCCGGACCTACGGCTATCTCCACGGTGGGTTCGGATATATGAACGAGCACCAGTTAGCCATCGCGGAGTCCACTATCGGCTGCCACGATAAAATGAGGAACACAACTCCCTCGGCCAAGATCGACCTGACCACGCTGACCATGCTGGCCATGGAAAGATGCAAAACTGCCCGCGAAGCGATCCAGTTCATGGGTAAGATCACCGAAGAACACGGCTACGGATTTTACGATGACGGAGAAATGCTGGCCGTGTCCGACCCGAATGAGGTCTGGATCTTCGAGATCATGCCTGTCGGACCGCTGTGGACGCCCAAAAGCGGAAAACCGGGCTCCATCTGGTGTGCCCAGAGAGTCCCTGATGATCACGTCAGCGTCTGCCCCAATGAATCCCGGATCGGGGAGATCGACCTCGACAATCCCGACTATTTCATGGCCTCTCCCAATGTCATCTCCTATGCCGTCGAAAACGGCTATTACGACCCGAAAAGCGGCGAGCCTTTCAACTGGAAGAAGGCTTATTCACCCACCGAAGGAAGCGCATCGAGCAGCCGGGGGACTCATGTCCGCCTCTGGTGCCTCCTGGATGTGATGGCGCCTTCCCTGGAATTAAGCCCGGATACGCCCAACATGGAACTTCCTTTCTCAGTCATACCTGATGAAGAACTCTCTGTCCAGGACGTGATGAACCTCACCCGGAATAAATTCGAAGGAACACCGTTCGACCCGGTGAGGGGAATCCAGGGCGGGCCGTTCAAGAATCCGAATTACCTTCCCAGACCTTTTAAGCTCGACGGCAAGACCTACAACACCGCACGAATCACGAGCGTCAACCGCGCTGAATACGTGACCGTCACCCAATGCCGGGATTGGCTGCCCAATCCTGTCGCAGGGATCGTCTGGCTGGCCTTTGGCGCTCAGGATACTTCCTGTTACATGCCCCTGTATATCGGGATCAACGCCATCCCGGAATCGTTCATGATCGGAGACCACTGGGTATTCGACAGGAAGTCTGCCCGCTGGGCATTCGATTATACGGACTTTCACACTCAGGTCGTCTACTCCTACGCTATAAAAGATGTCCGGAAAGCCCAGGAAAGATGGGAAGCCGGTACCGTTGCCCGGACTCCCACTATCGATACTGTCGCTCTGGCGCTTTACAAGAAGGACCCGGCTATGGCCACTGAATTCCTAACCGATTACTGCATCAACAACGCCAACCGGGTCATCGATGCCTGGTGGGAGCTGGGGGATCAGATCCTCGTCAAATACAACCATCTCTGGGTCTACGATACAGAGGCCAGAAGGACAAGGCGGCTGGAGTATCCTGAGTGGTGGCTGCGGGAGCTGGTGAAATATGACAAGCTTGTCCCCCAGGAAGAGCCGGCAGAGAAAAAACCGGCAAGCAAAAAGACAGAAAAAAAGAAGAAAAAGAAAAGATGATATAATTCTCTATTCAAAGGCAGACTGATTCATTCCAAAAAAAGGAGATGGTTATCCAAATGAGGAACTTAAAGATATTTCTCTTCGTTCTTATTTTTAGCTTCGGAACGATCTATCTTCTCTCGGCGCTCAACCTGGCCCAAACAGAGATTCCCAAAGCGAAACTGCCCCTGCTCTCGACCTCTGCCGGACAGAGCCAGGATGTCACGACCTTGAACATTATCATCGAAGAAGCAGGACTCACATACGATTATTGCGACGTGCCGACTGTGGACTTGATCGAAGCCGGAGTGGGGCTGGCAGACAAGGAAGCCGGCCCCGGCTTTCATGTCGAAGTCTACACTGACCTGGATAAATTTCCCAAAGGAACTCCCTACAAGACCATAATCTTTGCCATCGGCGCCAGCCTGAAGGGCATGGGGGCTTCAGGACTTACTGTCAGTACCGAAGAAAAACGCTTGAAGGAAATCGTCGATTACTGCAAAAAAAATGGGATCTTCATCATCGCCGCCCATGTCGGCGGGGCTGCCACACGAGGCGCGGCAGGAAGTGATAACGAAAAGATGATCGATGCCGTGGCTCCCTATGCAGACTACCTGATCGTCACTGCCGACAGCAACCAGGACGGACGCTTCAACAAGATCGCCGAAGAAAAGGGAATCCCCTTGACCCAGATCGAGTATGCGCTGGAGATAGTCGATATCTTCAAGAAGGTGTTCAACTAGCCTGGATTATTCACGAGTCGAAGTTGCCGCAGAGGCGAGGCGTCTGGGGTCAGGCTTTGTCATGAAGAGATGTTTGAGGGCAAAATAGAAGCCCTTTTTCATCATGAGGATAAAGCCTGATTCCGACTGTGCGGTTTTAATTTTTCAATTCAGTCCATTCATACTCATACTGTTCTTTTCAGGTGAACTTTTTTCAAGATAATTCGTTATTGATTATGAAGGGCAAGTCCAAAAAGACAAGGAGGCAATGATGAAATTTAAAATACTCTTCCTGACGATACTCTTCCTCAGTGCCTGCGTCGCTTTTCCCTATCAGGATATGAAAGTGCTGAGTCTTTCGGCTCAGGGAATTGAGATGCTTGAGATCAAATGTGGGTCTGGTTTCCTTAAAGTCACCGGTTATGAAGGCCGCGATAAGATAGAAGTCGAGGCAGAAATCGAAGTCGAAGGGAGAAGAGAAAGTGACGCAGAAGAATTCATGAGGAAGTACGTAGAATTATCCCTCGAGAAGAGAGGCCGCAGAGCGGTCCTTACCAGCAATTTCAAGGACTTTCCGAAATTTTTCTCTCTCGGAAACACGGTCATCAACCTCACCGTCACCATTCCAAAGGACATGGACCTGGATATCAACGATGGCTCGGGCTCGATAATGGTCGAAAATATCGCCGGGAATGTCTCTGTGGACGATGGCTCCGGAAGCATGGAGATCGAGAACATAGAAGGCAGTGTGAGGATTGACGACGGATCGGGGACGATCGAAGTGGATGACGTTCGGGGTGATGTCGATGTGAATGACGGCTCGGGAACGATCTCTATCCGGAATATCGGAGGCAACGTAACGGTCAGGGATGGCTCCGGCTCTATTTATATCAATGGTGTCGAAAAAGACGTTTTCATCCCCAGTGAAGGGAGCGGAAGCCTTAACATCAGCAACGTCAAAGGAAAGGTGAAGTACTGAAGGTATAAATCCCGGAAACCACTTCGAATACGGCTCTATCCTTTTCCATCCGCAGGAATTTGACTCCTTTTGAATTTTTTGCCGGCTTGCCGCTTTCCATGACTTGAGAGGCATCTTCTGCCGGCGCATATATCAAGGCAGTGGTGTTGGCCGGGATGGCAACGTTCAGGGTCAACGTGCCGTTTTCAAGTTTCCACCCGCTGCTGATCTTTCCCTGGATGGAATCATACTCAGCCCTGGCGTATTCAAGCTCTCTGCCCGGATGCGGGCGGATGATTATCCGTTTATAGCCGGGGATCTCCGGGTCGAGGTCGATGCCGGCCACAAAGCTGAAAAGCCACTCCCCGACTGACCCGAAGGCATAGTGATTGAAGGAGTTCATCCCCGGATCCTGAAAACCCTTTTCCTCTGTCCAGCCGTCCCATCTCTCCCAGATAGTGGTCGCCCCCTGCCTTATGGAATAGCCCCATGAAGGGAATGTCTCGTTGAGGAGAAGACGGTAGGACACATCCGGATAGCCCGTTTGAGTGAGCACAGGATTCAAATACCCGGCTCCGACAAACCCGGTCGAAAGATGCCAATCCCGCTGCTTGATGTTCTCCACGAGATGCTCCGCAGATCTCGCGCGGAGGTCTTCAGGAAGAAGGTCCATGGCCAGAGCCAGAAGATATCCCGTCTGTGTTTCTCCTTTGACCCGGCCGTCATCGAGGAGAAATTCCTTCTGGAAGGCCTCTTTAATATTCTGGAAAAGCGTCTGGTAATAAAAGGCCTCGCTGCTGCGGCCGATGGCTTCCGCCATCCTGGACATGAGCCTGGCGTCATAAGCCCAGTAGGCGGTGGCCAGGAGGTCTTTGGGAGTGTTGGCATTTATGGACAGCCAGTCTCCGTAGTTGTTGCCCACTTTATTTTTCCGGATCAAATCCGGGTTGGCATCCTGGAGAAAATCCATCCATTTGACCATGGCCTCCCAGTGCCTGGAGATGATCCGGGTGTCGCCGTAAACACGATAGACGGTCCAGGGCACGATGACGCCCGCATCCCCCCAGGCCGGAGCAGACTCGAAGCGCATCAGGATCCTATCCTTGAGGCGCGGCGCAAAATCCGGAAAAGCGCCTTCTCCGGACTGGGCATCTTCGACGTCGACCATCCACTTGGTGAAGAAGGCCGCCGCATCCATGTTGAACGTCCCTGTCCGGATGAATATCTGGGCATCTCCCATCCAGCCCAGCCGTTCGTCACGCTGGGGGCAGTCTGTGGGCACGCTGATGTAATTCCCCCGCTGGCTCCAGGTGAGATTCTGGTAGAGCTTGTTGACCAGCGGCGAGGAGCATTCAAATCTTCCCGCCCCAGGTGCTGCTGAATTTATGGCGCAGCCGATGACGGCATCCCTGCCCGGAACGCCGGGGAATCCGGTGACCTCCACATACTGGAACCCGTGGAAAGTGAAACGGGGCTCAAAAACCTCTTCGCATCCGCCTCTGAGAATATAGGTATCCGTGGCTTTGGCGTCGCGGAGGTTGGTGGTGTAGACCATTCCGTCAGGATTGAGGCGTTCGGCGTGGCGCAGCGTTATCTTCGTGCCGGATTTTCCTCTGACCTTGAGCCTCACCCATCCGGCAATGTTCTGGCCCAGGTCAAACACATAGACACCCTTTTTCGGCTCGGTCATCTTGAGCGGCTCGATGTGCTGTGTCACCTGGACCGGCTCAGAAGGCTGGGCGACAAGCCTGGCCCCTGGCTTTTCCATGAGGACGACTGGCTTCCAGTCCTTATCATCAAATTCGCTTGTATCCCAGCCCGGCATCTCCTTCCGGGCGTCATAGTGCTCACCCATCAGCAGGTCAGAGCTGATGACCGGGCCCTCAGAACACCGCCAGGTTTTATCCGTGGCGACAACCTCGATCGTCCCGTCTTCATACTCCACATCGAGCTGGAGAAACAGGCTGTTCTGAAGGCCGTAGTTCCCCCGCAACTTCCGCCAGCCCAGGTAACCGCTGTACCAGCCATCGCCGACCACAGCGCCGATGGCGTTTTTCCCAGGCTTGATGTTTCCGGTGACATCATAGGTGCGGTACTGGATGCGTTTATCGTAATCCGTCCATTCCGGAGCAAATACATCTTTTTCAACCTGCTGGCCGTTGAGGTGAAGCCTGAAGATCCCGCGAGCAGTGACATAAGCCATTACCCTCTTCACGGGCTTGTCGAGAGCAAAGGTCTTCCGGAACAAGGGCGGCGGCGGGCCTGGTGATAGCTTCTCGGGATTGAGAAACCGGGGAGCCAGCTCCATCCCTATCCAGGAAGCCTCCCAATCCTCTTCATTCAAGAGTCCCATCGACCACAAGGCAGTCTCTGAGGGCTCGTGCCTGACTCCGCCCTTATCCCAGGCGAATACCTTCCAGCAGCACAGCTCTCCTGAATGAAGGTCTTTGCCTTCATAGACGATCTGGTTGGTCCGGTCGCTCTTTATCTTCCCGCTGTCCCAGAGATCGCCGATCTCATTGGAGAGCTTCTCTTCACTCGTGGAAACGATGATCCTGTAAGCGGTCTGTTTCTGGCCGCGTTCGCATGACTCAAGGATCCAGCTCAAACGGGGCTTGACGACATCGATGCCGAGCGGATCCTTCAGGTATTCGCATCGCAAACGAGTTATTTTCAGGTCTGATATTTCTTCCTGATCCACCTGAGAACAAGCAGAAATCAGGACGAGTACTGCCAAAACCGTAATCCCCATCCATTTTCTCATCCTAACCTCCCTGGGCAAGATTGCATTTAAACCCTTACTATTTTCCGTTTCTTCGGTTCCTATGGTTTCATCATTCATAAAAAATTTCTCTAAAAAATTCAATCAAGAACTTCTGAATGTTAAGATGTTCCTTCCCACTTGATCCCTATTGATAAATGTTAAATGTTAAGATGCGATCCCTTTTTTTTCATGGCGAACGGAGCGAAAATGAACCAGAGCAGCATGCCGATAAACATCAGCCGGGCATGAGCCTGCCAGGTAAGATTCCCCAAGAACACAAAGAACGAGGGGACGATTGTCAGGAGCAAACCTGCCGCGGCAACGAAAATAGCCAATATTCTCATCTATCTTTCCTGTGATAAGATCTTATTCTGTTTCATTCTCTGCTCCACGCAACTCAGGAGGATATAGAGGACCAGGGCGATGAAAAACCCGGGCAGACCTTTAAAGAATATCTCCAGAGGGAGCAGGAAGGCGACGACGAGAGTGACCAGCCAGCTGATAGCCGCAGACCAGCTGATCTTGGAGCGGGTGGCTTCGGCGAAGTTCCTCCTGAGGCCCAGCCTGGGCAGGATCCAGAAATCAGCGAAGATGACCGCTCCCATGGGCATCAGGATCAACCCGTAAAGAGCGACAAAATCCAGAAGCCTCATGACCAGCGCCGGGAAGCAGGCTGCGATAGTGGTACCCAGTCCTGCGGCGGCCGTGACCTTCCAGCGTTTCCAATCCGGTGTGGCGGCTTGAAGAGCGAGCCCGGCCCGGTAGAGCGTCGGGTTGGCGGTTGTCCAGCCGGCAATCACCACGCAGACCGCTCCGGCCACCCCNGCTCCCATGNAGGCGATCGGNCCGGGCGCNACAGTCACATCNGCNGCNGCACAGAGGATGCCCGAACANACCCAGGCNACATANTGCCCGAGAAACATCCCGAAGGCNCTGGTGAACCCGTAGGTCCATTTCCGGGCATAGCGGAAAATCGAGAGGTCAGCCATNCCGATGTGCATGGCCATGTTGCAGAACCAGGCAAAGAACATCACATGCCAGAAGGTGAANTTCGACTGGCCTTCGACCGGNATCCCNGTCCATATCTTCTGNGTGGCCACNCTCCAGAAATCCCCNAANGATGTGANGCCCAGCTTGGGAANAACAGCCAAGGCTGCCGCCACAAACACCAAAAACATCCAGGGCGAACAGATCTTGGCAAAGTTGGCGAACTTCTCGAACCCGAGAATGGCCAGGCTGGTCACCGCAAATCCCACACAAAAAACAACGATGATCCAGGTTATGCTGGTGGGAAATATATCCTTTAATTCGGGCATGGGCATGTTCAAGGGAAGCCCGACAGCTGTGGCGGCCACAGAGATCATCGCCCCGGCGAGAAAACAGAACATCAGGGCGTTGACGATGTTGTAGACAAAAGTCAGGTAGGGACCGCAGATCTTGCGCAGCATCCAGTAGAGTGTCAGCCGGGTTTTGACGGCTATCGGTGCGCAGAGAAAGGCCCAGCTCAGGACAGCCAGGATGTTCCCGACCAGGAGCCCCAGGAAAAGGTCCGGAGCCGAAACTCCCCGGGCCACGAACAGGGCGCCGATGACGAACTCTGTGCCGGCAACGTGCTCACCGGAATACATGCCGATGAACTTCCCGATACCCTGCAGTCTGTTTGGCGAGACAGGCTCACGGTCGAACTCGTAAAGCGCGTCAAGCCGTCCGGTTATCGAGGCTTTTCCTGGAGAATGCATTATGTCTCTTTCAGACAGAATTTCGGGATGTAGAGAGCCCTCAAGTCATACGCACGAATAACATTATTATTATTCCCTGCGTTTTGTAAAGCTCTCCGTATTATGGGCGGCATAAGAAAAACACGTATCGTTCCATCATATATGAGCTGAAGAATCGATCTCCTTTTATATAAACAAGAAATGGATATGCCCAGTTCGAGCGAATCATCCCTTATAATATATCTCTATTGACAATAGGCACTCTTTAAAGTATCAATGATGTAAATCTTTTCATTCGTGAAGCTACATCTGTCAGAGTTTTGGACAATGTCTGATAAAATCACAGTCAAGGGGAAATAACCATGAAATTCAAAACAAAGGGCTTGATATTCATCTCTTTATTTTTTCTGATTCTTGGATTCATGTCTGCCCAGGAAGAGGATGTGGAAGGAAGCAAGGACCATCCGCTGCTTTCCAGGATGGAAAATTACTACATCAGCGGATATGAAGAATTGGAGTATGCCTCCCATGAATTCTACGACGCCGAGGACAACGAATACGTGATCGAGGGCCACAAGTGGGTGATCGAGTACACTCTGAAGGAAGGATTTTCACCACCCGGTCAATTGAAAGTGAGACAGAATTACATCAATGCGATCAAGAAGATCGGAGGAACGATCCTTTTCGACAAGGGTGTCTACATGAAAGTCGAAGCGGAAAACAAAGAATCCTGGATCGAGGTTTGGGTCAGCTCGGACGGCAGCGACTACACGCTGACCATCGTGGAAAGGACGGTCATGAAACAGGAAGTGGTCGCCGACCCCAATGCTCTGGCCGGGGATATAAAAGCGTCCGGACACGCCAAAGTATACGGGATCTACTTCGACCTGGACAGCTACGCTATCAAGCCGGAGTCGGAACCGACTCTCCAGGCTATAGCAGACATGCTCAAAGCAAGCAGCTCTCTCCGAGTCTATGTGGTGGGACACACCGATATGACAGGTCAACTCGATTACAACATGGAGTTGTCACTCAAGCGGGCGCAATCGGTCGTCGATGCCTTGGTCAACCATGGAATTGCAGCCGGCCGTCTCAAAGCCCAGGGGGTGGGACCTCTCTGTCCGGTCAGCACCAACAGCACAGAGGAAGGCCGGAAACTCAACCGGCGGGTCGAGCTGGTAGAGATGAAATAAATAAATAGGGGTCGCGTCTTAACATTTAACATTTCTATTTTTTAGATTCTTCCCAGTATCATTATCAAAGAAGATCACAATACTATCTATTGAGATTCAATCAAGAAATGTGGATTGTTAAGACCTGGCCCTTTCAACTTGATCCATTGTGGGAAATGTTAAATGTTAAGACGCGACCCTAACTATTTTAGGGCGGCGAGGCGTTTTCGGGCATCCTCTGGTTCGGGGTAGATATCATCCGCATCTTTCCAGAAATCGAGAAATCTTTCGTAATGCTGGATAGCTCTCCCCTCCCAGCCCTTTTCTTCATACAATTTGGCCAACCGGTAATGATAGAGAGGATGGATGAGGCATCTGGACTCCGCATCGGGATCAAATGTGACCAGCCGCTCATACTCGGCAATGGCTTTGTCCAGCTCCCCTTTTTTCCGGTAGGCTCTGGCCAGAGCATCCTTGATGAAGGGGAAATTGAAAGGAATCATGAACTGCATCAGCGGAGGTTTGCCTACGGGCAGCGCGTTCTCTAAGTGGATTATCGCCTCCTCAACAGAACCATCTGCCAGGAGTATCTCTCCTTTGAGAGCGTCATACCCGAATTGGACCCAATTCTTAAAGAAAGGATGGATATCCGGCAATAACGATTCCATCTCGCTCAGCCTCGATTTTGCCGTGTCGATCGAGCCTTCTTTCAAGTCCACAAACCCAAGATAATTCGCATAGAGTGCTTTGAAATCTGCTGTGTTCGATGGATTTGTCTTTAAGTAAATATTGAGCCACTCTTTAAAATTCTCGCGGCTGAGATCAAACTTTCCTCTGTCCAGATAAATATATCCTGACAGCCAGTGGACAAAAGCCGGAGATGACTGGCTCCCGACCGCTTCGGCCATACCGGCCAATCTCTGCAGCTCATAAAGAGTCTGATCCAAGTTTCCATGCCAGTATTCATAGAAGCTCTTCCATGAATAACCTGTTCTCTTGGCTCCAGGAGTGGGAGCAGCGTCGATATCTTTATCAACCCATTCCAGGGCTTTTCTGTAATCTTCTTTCAAGGCATAGATGTATCCAATTCTCCAGTTCGTCTGATAAAAATCAGGCTTTATGTCCAGGGCTTCTTTGTATTTGGCGATGGCTTCATCGAGCTTTCCCATACGGAAATAGAGCTCGGCCATGGAATCGAAAGGGTTGGCATCATCCGGATTCACAGAGGCGTATCTCTTGAAATATTCAAGAGCCTTTTCATAATTTCCCATATCCGAATACATGTAGGCAAAGGAATTAAGCGCATACCCATAGTTCGGGTCAAGATCCAACGCTTTCTCATATTCTTCTGTGGCCTTATCGAACATTTCATTTGTATCGTAGTAGCTAGCAAGCTCATAATGAACCTGTTTCTCTTTGGGATATTTCTCAGCCATCTCCTGGAGGATACTCAATCGCTTATCGCCGGCATAAGAGGCTTCAATGTAAAGCCTTTCTTTCTCCGATGCCCTCTGGGCTAAAGCCTTGGCTTTTTCTCTGGCAGCATTTCTCTCTATGCTCATCCCAAGGGAGCCAAGAGTCTGGGCCAGGTATAGGTAGGCCACCGCAAATTCCGGATCAAGCTCCACAGCTTTTTCTAAAGACTTCCGGGCATCGGTATAATAGAATTTTTCGTAGTCCTCTCTTCCCTGGAGAAAATAATTGTAGGCCTCCATGGAGGAAGTGGTCATGTCTGCGATACGCAGCTGGGAAGGTTCTATTTTTTGCTCGGACAGGCCTATGCCCCGGGAAATCTCCTTGCTCAGCTCGCCGATCTGCTTATCCAGAATACTCCCCACTCCTTCCCCTTTCGACTGGGCAGACTTCAATATTTTTTTGGTTTTAATATCCAGGACTTTGACGTCCGTGGCAAACACGTCTCCGGCTTTGACGAAGCTTCCCAGTACAATGGCCCCCACATTATCCATTGAGCAAAGTTCGAAGCCCAATTCCCTGTCGATGACTTCCGTCTCCTCCTTTCCGAGCTGCTTGAGGAGGTCGTGCATCCTTTCCCAGGTCATGACACTCAGGTACTTGGACTGTTCGAGGCTGGTGATCAGCAGGTTGGGGATAGCCTTCTGCAGGTAGTCATAGGATTTTTCCCCGGTCTGGTTCTCGAAGCTGATCACGGCGATGGACGTTTTCGGAACCTCTCTCTGAGAAATCAACTGCCAGACAAGTAGAACGGCCACAATGACAGCGACAACAACAAGAGCCGGGAGAAGCAGTTTTTTCATGCTGAAGGTAACGGTTATTTCTTTGGAAGTGATGGGCTTTCTCTTGGGTACCACCCTCTCTGTGGTGGGCATACCTCTTTCAATCGATTCCAGTTCTGCCCGGACTTCTCCAGCGCTTTGATACCTTTTCTCTTTATCTTTTTCCAGACATTTCAGGATCACCCGGCTGAGGTCTTCGGGTATCTGGGAATTGAGCTCTTTTGGATTTCGAGGGGCCTCGCTCTTGTGCTTCATGGCGATGGCTATTGATGTCTCTCCCTCAAAAGGCAGCCGACCGGTCACCATTTCATACAGGATCACACCCAGAGAATAGATGTCCGAGCGCTGGTCAACATCCCTGACATCAACCTGCTCGGGAGACATATACTCGGGTGTTCCGATCATTACACCTGCGCCTGTCAGGCCTTTGGCTTTGAGCGAGCGGGCGATGCCGAAATCCATGATCCGGGCGTTGCCCTCTTTGTCGAGCATTATGTTCTGCGGCTTGAGGTCACGGTGAACCACTCCCAGCCTGTGGGCTTCAGATAACCCGTCGCAAACCTGTTTGGCAATGGAGACGGCTTTCCCGACAGGAAACTGGCCTATTCTTGTAATGGTGCTCTTCAAGTCCTCTCCAGATACCAGCTCCATGGTGATGTAGTGGGTCTCCCCTTCCCTGTTCAGGTCGTACATCCGGCAGACATTCGGATGCCCGATCTTCCGGGCGAACTTGAGCTCGTTCCTGAAGCGCTCGATCGTCTTTTCGTCGGTGGCTATCTCTGTTTTGAGCAGTTTGAGGGCGATCTTCTCGTTGACTTCCTTATCCAGGACCTTATAAACCTTTCCCATGCCGCCCTTGCCCAGTTCTTCGATCACCTCGAACCTTCGGGCAAAGATAGTGCCTGTCTTCAATTCCACCGGAGTTGTCTGGAGAGTCTTTGTGGGAGGGGCGGATTCTTCTTCGAAGGGATGAAGAGGAGCAGCACAATTGCCGCAGAATCTGGTATCGGCGGGATTCTCGAAATCACACTTGGGACATTTCATGCCCGTCCTTCCCTTTTCAAGCTTGGCAAAAGAATAACAATTCACAGACCAAGAGTCAATCAAAATAAAACAAGGGGTCGCGTCTTAACATTTAACATTTCTCAGTATAGACTGAGTTAAGAGGGCTAGGTCTTAACATTCAACATTTCTTGATTGAATCTCAATAGATAGTATTGTGATCTTCTATGATAATGAAACCGGGAAGAATCTCAAAAACAGAAGTGTTAAATGTTAAGACGCGACCCCATTAATTGGCATTTGATTTGCATCAGGACAATCTTTTTCATATCATAAACGCGCTCAGGAAGGCAGAAGAGAAAATGCTCTTTATCGGGGAAAATTCGATAACCTCCCGGAACTTCCTGGCATGTCAGGACGGAGGGATACTTCCGATGAAAAAAAGGACATTCAAAAATTTCTTTCTGTCATTATTGGCAATCTTTTTTGTATTGAATCTGACCAGCCTTGCGTTTTCCGCTGAGATAATACTGCGGTCAAAGTATCTGGCCTACGCCAGGGCAGCAGCGGACTGGACCTGGGACCATTATGATGAGCTGATCGAAAGATGGAAGAAAGGCTTTGACCCGGAAAGCGTGTTCGGCTACCGCCCCCCTGGAGGCCTGCTGGAGATGTCAGTCATCTACAGCCATCTCTACGAAAAAGAAAAAAAAGCGGAATACGCCAAGCGAGTCAAAAAGATCCTTCTCCAATACGGAGACTACCGTTCCCAGTACCCCGAGTCATCCATCCGGAAGCGCCCGGACTACACTGACGGCGTTCCAGCCCTTCCCGACTTCTTCACGGTGATGCGCTACATCCGCGCCTATGATACACTCAACCGCCTGAAAATCTTCAACAGAGCCGAGAAGGAAAAAATAGAATCCCTGATCGTGGAAAGCATGACCTATCTTCTCCGTACTCAAGAGTGGGGGCCGATGAACCGGACAGCGCTGCGGGCGGAATCCCTGGCCTGGGCCACACGCGCCCTCCCTCAACATCCCCAGGCAAAAAAATGGGAGATGCAGCGTCAAGCTCTCGGGGATGACAACTGGGGAAACTGGCAGATCGAGGATGCCACCATCTACCACGCAGTCTGGCTCTATGCCCTCTGCGGCTATTCCCACGCCCTGGGGAAGATGGAAGAGCTGTTCAAGACGCCCGAGGTGTACTACTACGCCCATTATTTTCTCAACCTGATGTGTCCTGCGGCGATGATCCCGGACTTCGGCGACGCCAACTGGCTCTCCAACTGGCAGCGTTTTCTCGTCTTCTTCGAGGCTGCGGCCAGCCAGTATAAAGATCCTCACCTGAAGTGGGCGGCAGCGACGATCGCTCAAAAATTTGTGGATTTTGACCAGCCGACCAGCGTGGGACTGGGATATATCTTTCTGGACTGCTATCTCTGGGGAAGCGACGATATCCCCGCTGTCCAGCCCAAATCCCTTTCTCAGGAAGTCATGGAAGACGTCCAGGGAAAGAAGATCGTCTTCCGCAGCGGATGGAGCGATACATCGACTTATCTGCTACTCAACTACAGGGATGAGGGAGACGGCGGCCTGAACTTCCGTGATTATCTGCGGGATACGATCCCGGTCGAGGAAGAAAAGATGACCCACGGCCACTCGGACGAGAACAGCATTTCGCTGCTCATGTCCGGCGGTTCAGTGCTTCTCCATGACGGCGGCTACAGGGACTATATGCCCAGCGGTCCCTTCGGAGCCTACCGCCAGGATTATTTCCATAACCGGCTGTGCGTCCGACCGGAAAAAATCTGGATGGGCCAGGAAGAGGGGCAATTCCGTTACAGCATCCGCGACGCTGTGCCTGGCCAGGGTATCCTGGAATTTCTCCACAACGCCGGCTCTTACCGGATCATCCGGACCCAGAAGATCGACTTCCTCGCGCTCCCGGACTTTGACTACAGCCGGACCCGCCTGACCGACCCCAACTGGGGCTACGAATGGGACCGGGTGATAACCTATGTCAAGGAAGCTGAGATTTTTGTTGTCTTCGATATCTTCAAATCCCGAAAAGAAGAATATTTCACGCTGGCCAACCTCTGGCATACCCGGAAGATCCTGTCCCAAGGGGAACACTGGTACGATACAGTCTATGACAGGATCCAGAATCTCACGCTGCCTCAGGATAAACATCTTCTCATCGTCTTCCCTCTGACCCATTACCGGCTGGAGGGCACACAGCCTGAAAAAAGGCATTATCAGGATGAGATCCTTATCCATCAGACAACTGCCCAGCATTTTGAGCTGAGCGAGACTGTGGGCTTCGTGACCGTGCTCATCCCTCATGAGGCCGATGAATCTCCGCAGAAGCTGGCAGAGCGTGTCAGCCTCGTCCCTGTCCAGCCCGAAAGAGCGGGCCTTGGAGTTCAGATAAGCGCAAACGGCAGGACAATCATCGTCGGTGTGAAAAATGACCTGCGGATGGATATGAGCCGTGACTGGCGCAGGCCCAGATACACCTATGAGTCGGGCAAGATCGGGTTCGGTGATATCGAGACCAACGGAGATTTCGTTTTTGCGGCTTTGAAGGGGACAAAGCTCGGCTACACCATCGTCAACCTGACCAAAGCGCTGTATAAAGACCGAGTCCTGGTGGAAGCCAAGCCTGGCTTTTTCGGGCTGGCTTTTGACGGAAGCCCGGAGACCAAAGGAGTCGGCAAGCTGCGCTACTGGCGGGATGAAGTGGAGATACGAAAAAAATAATGATTATGAACAGAAAAAAAATTTCATTGTATAAGATTGCCACACTTCGTTCGCAATGACATATTCTTACGTGAGATTGCCACACTTTGTTCGCAATGACATATTTATACGTGAGATTGCCACGCTAATCTCGCAATGACATATTTATACATGAGATTGCCGTACATTGTTTGCAGAAAAAATTGGGGACTATCCCCAATCATATGTCCTCAATAATGCATTTTGTCGGTGATGACACATAAAGCTATCAAAAAAAGAACACAATTTAGGGTAATATCCAATTCTGCTAGAAAAATTGGGGACTGTCCCCAATTTCAAAACGGCTAAAATAAACAAAACTGAATAAACACAGGCAAAACGCTCACCAAATGAGCAAAAAGACTGGAAGATTAAAGATTGGGGCGGTCAAAAAGGATATCACTCCTCCCTTGCCCGCCAATCTATCGGGCTACATCAGAAGATTCGGCAAAGCCACAAAAATCCATGATCCACTCCTCGCCCATCTGCTGCTCATTGACAACGGAATAAATCAAATCCTGCTCATCTCCCTGGACATCCTTTTTGTGAGCAGTGAGCTGTCTTCAAGACTGAGACAGGCTGTCTCAGAAGAATTGAATATGGATGAAAAGAACATCCTCGTCGCTGCCATCCATACCCATTCGGCTCCCGGAATCCATACCTTCCGCGACGAAGGCATCCGGGATAAGGCCTGGGAAGAAGACGTCTTCCAAACAGTCGTGGAGGGAGCCGCAGAAGCCGGACAGCGATTGGAGGAAGCATCTATCGGTATCGGGATGGGAAGCTCGACCATCGGAAGAAACAGGCGGAAAGAGGGAGGGCCGCTGGACCCGAATTTTCCTTTAATCTGTTTTTTCGGCAAGCAGGATCGTCCTCTGGCCGTGATCGCCAATTATGGCTGCCATCCGGTGGTCCTGGACGAGAAAAACCTGCTCATCACGGCGGATTATGTTCATTATTTCCGCAAAAGCCTCAGTGAACGGCTTTCCTCTGATATACTGACTCTGTTCTTCACCGGAGCGAGCGGGGACGTGGATCCGGTGGAGCGCGGAAGCTTCTCCATAGCGGAAAGGTTGGGGTTGGAGCTGGCGGAAGAAGCCCTGAAAATCATCAGCAAAACGGAATCACGGACAAACATCGTAATCGAAGCCAGAGAAAGCTCATTGAAAATCCCGTACGGATGGGTGCCTGATATTCAAGCGGCAGAGGAAGCCTATCAGAGCACGCGTCGAAAATATGAAGAAGCCATGAGAAGCAGAAACAGAGAATCCCAAAAAATACAGAGAGCATTCCTGCTCTGGGCCGAGGAGCTCAGAGAAAAAGCCTTGAAGAGCGAACTTCCAAAATCCCTTGAATGCCGGCTCCAGTGCCTCCAATTGGGGGAAGCGGTGTTCCTGTCTTATCCGTTTGAGCTTTTCTCTTCCGTATCCCTATCCTTGAGAGAGAAGAGCGCCGTCAAACATCTGTTCATGGTCGGCTATGCCAATGGCTACTTTGGCTACCTGCCGGATAGAAACTCCATCCGCGAAGGCGGCTATGAAGTTGAAGAGGCTTTTAAATACGTGGGGCTATTGCCTTTTGACTCGAAGGCCGAAGAGCTTTTCCTGGAAAAAGCCTTCGCTTTGTTAGGAAGCCTGGAAAGCTAAAGTCAGACAGAAAACGAAGTGAGATAGCGGTCAACGCATGCAGACGATAGACTGGACGATCATCGCTCTCTACTGTGCTTTTATGCTCGGACTGGGATTCTACTTTTCCCGTCGGGCAGGAAAGAACATGGAGAGTTATTTTATTGCCGGCCGTAAACTTCCCTGGTGGATTCTCGGATTCTCCGCAGCCGCCACCTACACTGGAGCAGGAGCTGCGCCGGCCTTCACCATGCTCGTCTTTCAGAACGGCATGATGGGAAACTGGTGGTGGTGGGTGCCTTTTGCCATCTGGATGCCCTTAGTGGCTGTTATCTGGTCCAAACTCTGGCGGCGGCTGCGCGTGGTCACCACGGCCGAGTTCATGGAGCTCCGTTACAGCGGCCGGGAGGCCCGGGTCTTCCGGGGTATCTATGCCACGTTCATGAGTTTAGGCTTTGCCGTGCTGCTCAATGGATATGTCATGGGCTGGCTGATTCGGGCCATGGCTCCGATATTCAACTGGACCGACCTCCAGGTCATTCTCTTTTCCACAGCGCTGGTCCTGGTTTACTGCACCCTTTCCGGGCTCTTCGGAGTGGCCTACAGCGATGTCCTTCAATTCTTTATCTTTTTCGGGGCCAATCTCATCCTGATCCCGGTCATCCTGAGCAAGGTCGGAGGGCTGAATGCTCTCCATGACCAGGTCGTCACCCAGAGGGGGGCGGATTTTTTCCACGCCCTTCCTCCTCATGGAGAGATTGTGGGCATGACCCTCTTCTTCTTGATCGTTCAGGGGCTGTTCTATGCCTCCTCTCCGGCCGGAGGCGAAGGGTACACGGCTCAGAGGTTCATGGCGGCCAAGAATGAATTCCATGCTCAGACCGGACAGATGTTCAACGCCTTCATTACCCTGATCGTGCGGGTCATTCCTTTTCTGTTCCTGGGAATCATCGGAGCGGCTCTTCTTCCTGCGGCAACCACCGAACCGGACAGGGTCTGGGGAATCCTGGTCTCTCGCTATTCCCTTCCGGGCCTGACCGGGCTCCTGGTCGCTGCCGAACTGGCTGCCTTCATGTCCACCATCGACACCCACATCAACTGGGGAAGCTCGTTCCTGGTCAACGACCTCTACCGCCAGTTCATCAAAAAGAAAGCCGCTGAAAAGCACTATGTCCTGATAAGCCGTCTGGCGACCGCCGGCATACTTCTGCTGAGTGTTCTGGTGGGGTATTTCCTGGTCGAACAGATGATGGCCTGGTTCCTGTTCATTAACTCGGTCATGGTGGCCTTCATCCTTCCCTTGAGCTGGCTAAGGTTTTTCTGGTGGAGGCACAACATCTACGGAGAAGCAACAGCCATCATCATCGGGCTTCCGCTCTCCTATATCATCTGGTTTCCCCTGGGATTTTCTCAGACCGACAAACACCCCTTCTGGCACGGATTTCTCCTGCTCTTTGCCCTGGGATGGGTGGTTATCGTTATGGTCGACCTGCTGACCAGGCCGGAAAAAAAGGAAAAACTAAAAGAATTCTACCTGAAGTGCCGTCCGCCCGGTTTGTGGGGCCCGGTCCGTCGTGAAATTGAAGAGGGAGGACATAGAGAGTTAAGAACGGAAAACCTGAGAGATATCATTGACTGCCTTTTAGGGATATTCTTTTGCGCCAGCTCTATCGGCGGGCTGACAACGTTATTCAGCAGACAGTGGACCCTGTTTTTAGTGACTACAGGCTTGTCTCTTGTCAGCGGTGGAGTGTTCCTCTCCCGCTGGAGAAAAAGAGGAGTGTTTAAATCTCTATGAAGTTTTTTAATTTAAATATGAGATTGCCACGTTTCACTCGCAATGACATATTTATACATGAGATTGCCACGCTAATCTCGCAATGACATATTTATACATGAGATTGCCGTACATTGTTTGCAGAAAAAATTGGGGACTGTCCCCAATTATGCTAATTATGCGTTTCACTCATAATGACAGCTTTTTCTTTTAAAAAGGAAGACACAAGTAAAACAAACACAAGGAGGCAAAAATGAAAAAAATCATGCTTTTCATCTCCATACTGTTTATCTTGCTCGGCTCAGTCAGAGCTGAGGATACTTTCAAAGGAAAGGGTATCTGGATACATCCCGGAGACATGGGGAAGAATGAGGCAGACGTCGAAGAGTTCTTCAAGCTCCTGGACAGATGCGGCTTCAACATCGTCTTTCCTCTGGTCAAAGGGACCGGCGGCAAGATCTTCTGGCACAGCCAAAAATTCCCGGAGGCCATTCATTCCGATTATAAAGAGTTCGACCTTCTGCGCGCCGCTGTCAAATACGCCCATAAGTACGGGATCAAGATCCATCCCTGGCTGTGTGATTTTCCGGAAGGAAAAGACAGCCCGGCTTTCAAGCAGCATCCGGAATGGGCCATGCTCAACCCGAGGGGGGGCCTCACCTCTGAGGAGAAGCTCGATCAGGACCGCCCCTACAATCCTGTCTGGATGTGTCCGGTGAGAAGACCGGGCTACACTGACCAGTGGCTGATCCCGATGATCGAAGAGATCGTGAGGGATTATGAGGTCGACGGCATCCACCATGATTACGTCCGCTATCCGGGAGACGTGGCTCCGGATTCCTACTGTTTCTGCGATTACTGCCTGGAGCACTACCTCACCTATAATCATTTTTACTACCACAACCGGCCCCAGGACCAGATCTCGCTGAAAAAAGTCCTGCCCAGAGAAGAAGCCAACTGGCACAACGACCTGACCCTGAAGCCTCCGGACTGGGATAAGATGAGCCGGGAGGAGAAGGCTGATTACCTGCTGAACGGAAAATCTTTGAACCGGAATGACCTGGATTACTACTTCTACGAGACACGGTGCGACGCCATCACCCGGTTTGTCCGGGAAGCCACGGAGAGAGCCCGAAATATCAAACCGGATATCGAATTCTCGGCAGCTGTCTTTATCAACCCGATGAGAAGCGCCAGGCATATCGGTCAGCGCTGGACCGATTTCCTGGACTGGGTCGAGGTCATGGCACCGATGAACTACCGGAGTCATTTCCAGGGAAGCTTTGAAGACTACCTGGTCTATCTGGAGGATTATATCCAACAGCAGATGAAATGGTGCGAAGGGAGAAGCAGTCTTTACGCCGGAGTGACCGGGCATTATATATACCTGGAAGAGAGAGAGCCCTGGGAGGAGGCCATCCATATTCTCAGTTCCGAAAAGATCGCAGATGCAGGCAGGGACAAGCTGAGCGAGCTGATGGAAAAAAATATCGCCTATCTGGAAAAATTCTCTCTGAAAAGAGCAAAACAGTTAAACAACACCTTCAAATCTTTTCTGAAGAATAAGATTCAAAACGAAAAGCTTGCGGAAACCTTGAGAGAAATTTTGAGGGACCCTCCGGCTGGATTCTTCCCCGAGGAGAAGCTCCTTCGGACCATCGAGACCGTAAAAAAGGCCGGAGCCGAGGGTGTCGTTATCTTCGCCGCAGGGATAATCCAGCGGAACAAGCTCTGGCCAGCCCTGGAAAAGGCCCTGGCAAAATAAGCGCAAATTCAGCGCACATCATGAATCAACTGCCACCAAAGCCTGATCCGCACGAGCTCGACGGCTTTCTGGGACTGTTACCTCAGGGATAACGGCGAAACAAAAAAAGATTGGCTGATGGAGGATTCGAGTCTGAACTCGGAGAGGACGGAACATTCGAGAAAAAAATCAAATAATTAAAAAGCAAGCTTCTGCTTCTTCTAATATGACTAACATGAACGAGTAATAATATGAACGCTTTGACTAATATGTCATTGCGAGTAAAACGAAGCAATCTCATAAAAATAAATACATTTTTTCCTTAAGGGATTGCCACGCTTCGCTCGCAATGACACCGAAGGAAAGGGATGACCTGATTTGCTCGCAAAAACGCCAAAGGAAAGAAATCGCTCTGCTCATTAGGCTCGCAATGACAAGGTAAAAAAACTTATTGCGTTTATATGAGTTTGTAAAATTATTAAAAC
>JGI2171J19970_10000238_pt1 | contig 26598 bp, 28 predicted proteins | sample DeeMarSWOR324_28_FD_19970 | JGI IMG/M metagenome (IMG submission 19970) | reverse complement strand
AGTTTTAAACAAAGAGTCAAATGCAGTTTTAGACACTTGTTCGTTCCAAGGAGTGATGAAATAGACATGAAAAATGTTCAGGGAACGAGAAGAAAAGTTCTGTTTTTAGCAGGGCTGATTGGCATTGGCGTCATTCTGGGTTCAATTGTTCTGTATGTAATGAACTCGAAAGGCATAACAGACACTTGGGAATACGAGTTTGAGGATGGCAGAATAGTTCTGGACGCAGAGGACAGAGAACATCTGAAAGAACAAGCACTAGCCGTAACCTTGGAAGACGAAGAAATCAAAGAATTGATTGCTGGAAAAGACTACACAACACAAGTAACCTTAACGGGCAACATCACAGTCAACGATATCATGGATGTCATTATGAATCAAACAGAACGGCAGATAGTAGCGGAAGGGGATATAAACCTGATAGTCGTAGTTACCGTGACTTTCCCGGATGGCTCCGGATACAACATTCCAGTAGATTGGCAAAATTGGACAATAGGAGAACCAGAGTTTGCTCAGCAAGTAACTCCACCAGTAGATGAGTTTCGAATCGGCAGATTGCCAGAGTTGGACGAAGGGAGAACCAGAGTTTTACCATAGCCAACGAGTGGGTGGGTATTGTTGAGGGAAGGACAAGATAAGCTGGTGAATACAATGATTAATATTCTCTGGCATCCCTTTTTCTGTTAAGGGGTGTCCTGATGAGGACTGGAAAAATCCTTGCAATTTTTGGTTTAATAGCGTCTGCTTTTGCTGTCTTCGTCAAGGTAATGACCCCAACTACTGTCCAGTTTATCATCGACGGAAGTGCCATTGAACTTAGCAATATTCCAGAAATCTACGGTTCTTCTGACATGATTGTGGTCGGCATCTCATGTTTTGTTATGGGTTCAAGTTTGGTATATCTGTGGTTGATAGACAGGAATGAACCTGTCCTTACTGGAGCTGCCGAGTTGAGGAGACGCTGGGATGAGCTTTTGGAGAAAATATCGAACCCTGAGGAAAAAAGAATTGTCGGGTTAATCATTGATGAAGGGGGTACCATCTTCCAAAGTCAGTTGGTGGATAGAAGTGGTTACTCAAAAAGCAAGGTCAGTCTAATCCTTGACAGGCTTGAAGCAAAGAGAATCGTGGAACGCAAAAGGCGTGGTATGAGTAACGCAATCGTACTGAAATATTGAGGACACAGGCACCTAACCTGATGCAACATGCGAAAAGTATTAGAGAGCAACCGTTCAAACCAGCCGAACCCTTGCAATATTCTTTTAAACCGCTAACACTTTAGGCTGTTCTATGCACGAATGGGCTTTAGCCGAAGCAGTAATCACAGCCGCACAGCAAATTGCTGCAAAAGAAAAACTAAAAGAAATAAAAGAAGTAACCATCAAAGTCGGCGAACTGCAGCAAGTAGAAAAGGGCATACTCCGCTTCGCGCTTTCACAGCTCAAGCCAGCTAGCTTCAAAAACGCCAAGTTTCGCATAGCAAAGGCGAAGACAACGCTCAAATGCCGAGTCTGCGAGCACACGTGGCTTTTCAGAAAAAACAAACTGGACGAAAACACCGCAGAAGCCATACACTTCGTTCCTGAAGTAGCACACGCATACATCAAGTGCCCGAAATGTGGCAGCCCAGACTTTGAAATCACCGAAGGGCGGGGAGTCTGGCTTGAAAACATAAAAGGGGTGAAATAGGCTTGGTTGACCCGAGAGCAAGCGTGATAAACGAAAGACTGAAGCGAGTAGGCAGGATCATAGCCGTTTCAAGTGGAAAAGGCGGAGTGGGCAAAAGTCTTGTGGCAACCACGCTCGCCTTGACACTGGCTCGGAGAGGCTGCAAAGTCGGCCTTTTTGACTTGGACTTCACAAGCCCCTCAACTCACCTGATTATGGGCGTCAAAGATGCCCAGCCGAAAGAGGAAAAGGGCATAGTTCCGCCCGTCGTTAAAGGCTTAGCCTACATGTCAATAGTCCACTATACTGGCGACCAAGCCACGCCGCTGCGAGGTGAGGATGTTTCAAACGCTTTGATCGAGTTGCTTTCGGTCACGCAGTGGGGTGAACTGGATGTTCTTGTGGTTGACATGCCGCCAGGCATAAGTGATGCAGTGCTTGACCTAGTAAGGCTGGTAAAGCGCATAGAGTTCTTGATAGTGACGACGCCTTCGCTTTTGGCTTTTGAAACCGTGAAGAAACAGGTAAGCTTACTGAAGGATTTGAAGGTGCCAATAACTGGCGTTGTAGAAAACATGAAAATGAACACGGCAAAAAACATCGCGCAGGAGACGGAAAAACTCGGCTTGAAATTTCTTGCAGAAATTCCATTTGATCCTAAGGTGGAAGAGGCTATTGGAGATGAGAAAAAACTTCTCGATACGACGCTGGCGCAAAGAATAAAAGAGGTAACCGCAAGCAGCATCACACAGTAAAGGAAAGCTTTGCATCGCGACTAGAGAATGAAATGCGCGCGATTTATTTTACCGATTTTTTCCGTTTGGGCATATTCTGTGTTTTTGGCACAGTATAGGCAGTTTGAAATCTTTGACCTCTCAGGAGGTTTTCCGTGTTATTGGCTTTGCCGAGTTCTCTCATGTACCAGCCTCTGTCACGGTAGTAATGAACCCCTGTCCCTATTCCGCCAACAATGAGGAAAAGACCTACTACTAAAAACGCTAATTCCAGAAACAGCATCTGAGTGGAATCCGCGAGGTATGGAATAAACAAGAACCAACTGGGTTCTCTGCCCACGCCTAGCGATGAGAGGATGCCGCCCACAAAGAACACTGAACCAGCCAGAAACATCATGTAGGCTATTATCTCGTTGTGCCGCGATTCTTCGGCTTTTTCATGTAAATAGTCTTGAATCGACATCTGACTTCGAATAATGCAATTGATGAAACATATAAGTAAGTTTTATTACGCTAGAATAAAAATTGCAACAAAATATTACAAGTAACCAAAAGGAGAACGAAAAGTGGCACATGCCAAAGCGGTATTAACGGACTACATTGGCACGCTGGTAAACGCCAGCTACTACAGCATGGATGCTTCACGGAAAAAACTGCACAAGGCACTAACGGAAGCAGGCTTCGAAACAGGCATAGCTGAGTTTCTGGAAGCCTACACAGAAGCCCATGAGAAATACCGCGTGGTACGCTACGAGCAGCTAAGAGAAGTGACGAACGCCGTTTGGGTGTGTGAGGCACTGAACAATCTTGGGTGCAACGCTAGCACAGATGATTCACGAATTAAAACTGCCCTGAACGTTTTCTTCCAAGACTACGTGGATTCCCTTGAACTCAGACCTTGCACTAAGAAATTGATCAAAAGGATAAAGGAACACTGCAAGCTCGGTTTAGTCTCCAACTTCACTTATGCTCCAGTGGTTTACGCGAGCCTCAGAAAATTGGGCATAAACCAGTTTTTCGACGCAGTTTTGGTTTCGGATGAAAATGGATGGCGAAAACCTCACAAACTAATTTTCCTAGAGGCTTTACAGAAGTTACATGTTACTGCCGAGGAAGCGGTTTTCATAGGAGATAGCCCCTTGGAAGATATTAAGGGCGCCAAAGAAATAGGAATGAAAACAGTCTTTGTCCAGTCCCAATTTTATTCGTTAAAAGACCTGCAGAATAGTCGCGGAAAGCCAGACTTCGTTGCTGAAGACCTGCACCAAATTTACAGGAATTTCTCGGCAATCATAAATGGTGATTGAGCCAAAAACAGAGGAGATTCGCCGAAGCGGCTATTCGTTAAGAGCTTTGGCGAAGAGACTCTCAGCTATTCTTAGCTCTTGCACGGTGTTGATGTTCACAGCGACTTCTTTCCGGTCCAGCAGGCAAACTTCTTCATCCAATTCTTCCTCGTCAATCCTCCGCCCATCAATCACGTTAATTCCTGCAGGAACCACACGCATGTTTCCCATTTTAAACGCGTACTCTCCGCCTAATCCGAGCTTCTCCTTCGTTTCCATCGGAACCACAACACTCAAGGCAGGCTTACCGCACCGCTCATAACAATCTACGATAGCATCGACAACTTCGCCCGTGATCAACGGAAGATCAGCCCCAATAGCCAATACAGAGTGCAGGTTGAGGCTTTTAACGGCGTACCGCATGTCAGAAACATACTCTTTTCCCGGAGTTTTGATAACTGAAACTGGAAACTGAAGCATCAGCTTGGCGGTTTTGGGCGTGTAATCGCTAACTGCAACCACGATAGAGTTAACTTTTTTGGCGTTTTTCAGCGCCGCGAGAACGTGCTCAATGACGGGTTTGCCGCCTACTCGGAGCAGAGGTTTCTCTTCCGAGAGTGACAAGCGCGTGCCTTTTCCGCCAGCCATGACAAGCGCGGTTACGCCCATCTTATCATCGCCAACAACGTGATTAGTGAAACCATGCGTGTGAGTTCGTTTGTTGCGCCCAGCACGTCGCCTGTTACGCCCTTGAAGTGCTTGTGAGAGATCCCCACCATAATGAGGCTCGTCAAGATAGCCACCAACAAGGCTACGGCGCCTACTAACCAAAGCAAAGGCAGGGCTATTCCGAAAGAGATGACTAAGGCAACGATCAAACGGGCAGTGCCTTTCTTGCCGTGCATAGCTTCTAAGAAAGGAGAAGCCATTCCCTGATGAGCAGGTTTTCCAGCCCAAGCGCCGATAACCATGGAAAGTTTTGCTGAAACCTCAGCCACCACAACGCCTTGGATGATGATGTCCGTGTTTAGTTCAGCAATAGAGAGAGCGGTAATCAAGAAAGTCATTATTCCCAATGATAAGCCGCCTGCGCCAGTCAATTGGTCGTGCATGACTTCGATTTTTCTTTCCGCTGAGCCATGAGCCATGACTCCGTCGCCGAAATCCAACAAGCCATCAGTGTGATGCACCCCCGTGATTAGCAATAAAAAGCCCAGCACTAATGCTCCGACTACTAAACTGGGAAGAACCTGAGAAGTTACCCAACCGAATAGCCCAGCCAACAATCCAATAAAAGCGCCTACTAATGGAAAAAGAAACATGGCCTTCGCAGCGTTAGTAAAGCAATCCTCGTCCATGGTTGGTGTGAGGATCGTGAGAAACGAAAAGAGACTTTTGACTTCTTTAAACATCCAGCCTCATCACTTCGTTCCCATTAACAAAGCATAGTTTCTCTCAATTTCCTTAAGCAACATGTCCTTAGTTACAGCACCGCCTAATTTAGCCATCGCCGCTATGGCAGCGCCTCCAGCTCCGACGCCTTCCTTCACAATGCCTTTCTCGTAAGCTTTTAGACCCCCAAATCGAGACTGCGCAAAATCTATATCAGCCGCCAGAATCGGCACATCAGAGAACTGAGCAACTATGCCCTTAAGATCGGATGAACGGTCGCTTATGACCCATCTTGTGGTGCCAATAGCCACATTGCACAGAACGTCCGGCTTCAACGCATTGACAACGGCTAATACGGCGCTCATCTGAGTCCCTCCAGCCATCAACACAGGAACCTGCGTGGCAGCGCCAATAACTAATCCCGCGAAAGCGGGCATCATAGGATCGCCCAAGCAGGAGATGGCTTTAACTGGGTTTTTCGCCAAACTGCCGAAACTTGCGCCTGAAGCCGCTAATGCTGCCTTGACAGTTTCAGTTTTTAACCCGTGTGGATTTTCTGGCATGCTGCTACTAACTTTTCCTTCGGCATTTACGCCCATAGCCGAAAGAACGCCCAAAGCTGTTGTTGTGCCGCCAGGTATGCTTTCGCCGATTACGAGGTAATCTGCCGTTTTAGCCAAGTGTTCACCAGCTAAAGTGGCTCTTTGGATGACCTCTTCAACGTTGTCCACTGCGTTTCCAGTTCTTATGTCCTTTCCGGCGTTTCCGCCAAAATCCAAAAACGGAATTTGGGGTTTCACCTTCAATCCGCCACTGGCAACCAGCACCGGTATATCCGCAAGCCTCAAAGCTGACATGGTTATCAACGCTGGCGTAGGAATTCCGTCAGGAGTCACAGGCACGCCGGCGATGCATTTGCACTTGCCCAAGAGAAGGAGTTCCGCGTCTGCGGGTGGCGTGTAATCCGTGAACTCGGGATGTTTTCCAGCCGCAGAAATTCCTTGGATCTTGGCGGTTTCTGTCGTAGCTATAGTGCAGACGAAAAGCGGTTTCTTTCCGTTTAGCTCTTTGATGAAAGCTTCTGCTTTGAATTCGTTATGGGCTAACAGCACAGCGAAAATTTTTTTCATTTTCTTGAATTACTCCCTTTCGGCTTAACCTCGAAGCGTTTGACTTCCAAACGGCCATAGCCGTTCAGCACCGTCTTTGCACTTTCGAGAATCTCTATGCGTTTCTTGAATAATGGTCCATCCGTTACGAACGTGTGGAATTCGCCTCGTTCACCGCAAGGATCTACCGTGCCAAGTTTGAGGAGATCGTTAAAGAACTCTTTGTTCACCTGCCTTCCAAGCCATTCCATTCCCAGCGCTTCGGTTTTTACTCTGACCACTGTCGCTTTGAAACCTTCGTTTATGAATTCGTTGAGAATCTGGTGTGTGTCACGATGCCATAGAGGCTTTACCGGTTTCAAGCCCACTTCTTTGCAGATGCGGTCTAGCCAACCTGCCTCATGTAGAGCAACGTCGTAGACGTCTCCCGTCACAACGCCTTCCACGCCNTTAGCTTTCATCTGTAATAATGCCTTCTTGAAATCCTGCTCGTAAGTATCGGGAGTAGTCGTCCACTTTACTATTGGAATCCCGATGACCTGCGATTGAGCATCCAGCATGTCAGAACGGATCATGTGGAAATTCGATTTGCTCGGATCTGACATCATAATTAGAAGCTGCGAAACATCATGACCTTCTTGAATCGCCTTGTAGCACGCAAAGCAACTGTCTTTGCCGCCACTCCACGAAGCAACAATTTTCATACAATCTTGTCCTCCTTAACTTTTCTCACCTTTACCCCTTATTTTAGTTTCTTTCGGAATCTCTTCAGGTTTCAGGTGAGCAAGAAACCTGTCTCTTTCTTCTTTGGCTATTTTCAACTTTTCGACAGATACGTTAAGCATAGATAAAAGCTCATTTTGGTCTTTAACAAACTCGGCGCCCTTGCTTTTCAACTCGGTAAGCAGTGCCTTTGCTTTTCCTCGGGTAAAATCCCTTTTTTCAATGGGCACTTCTTCAATGACGAAAGTTGGAATTCCCCTCTCCAAAGCAGCGAGAGCAGCCTCCAAATTCTGCAGGTTACCATAGCCAAACGGAACAGAAGTCAACACTACAGTGCTGGCGTCACTTATCATCGCCAAATTAGCCTTGTGAGTTTTTTCAGTTATTGGAGAAAACGGTGCCTCAGTCGTGACGGGGATTTTCAGAAACTGCGCCGTCTCAAAGTCCGTGTCTAACACGTTAAGAACCCCAGCAGTAACGCTGTAACCTTCGTCCAGAAGAATCTTCATAAGCGTAGTTCCAGTGCCAGCGCCNCATATCAGGTGAATCGAGCATTTTCTAGAGGGAGGAGATTTCTGAGGTGATAATGGAATAACAAATACGGAGTTTGTGACGAGATGCTTTTTCACTATGGCGTCAACATTGAAAACGCTCTTTATGTTCTCGCTCGTTAGTACCTCAGCTATGTCTCCAGCGGAGAAGATCTTGCCGTTCTTAAGCATTATGGCGGAGGTGCAATACCGCGCAGCCAAGTTTAAGTCATGGAAAACTGCTAAAACTATCAGCCCCTCTCTCACGCAGAGGCCTTTCACGAGATCCATAAGTTCTAATTGATTTATTATGTCTAGGTGAGTAATAGGCTCATCAAGCAACAGAATTTTGGGTTCCTGTGCTAGCGCACGAGCGATTATCACGCGTTGCCGTTCACCGCCGCTCAGTTCATTTATAGGTCTTTGCGCCAGATACCACGTGTTAGTCAGGGTCATTGCCTTTCTTGCAATAGCCATGTCTTTTTCGTTTTCCATTTGGAACCTGCTTAGATGTGGATTGCGTCCCATCAGAACGACATCTAAAGCGGCGAAGCTGAATCCTACGCTACCATCTTGTGGAACGACAGCCATCTTTTTGGCAACATCTATGCCTTTGAGAGTGTATATATCAGCTTTATCGAGCATGATTGTGCCTCTGTGTGGTTTGAGCGTTCTGCTGATACTCTTAAGCAGAGTGGTTTTTCCTGAGCCGTTAGGACCCAAAATCCCCACAAAGTCGCCTTCCTTGACTGAAAGACTTACATCTTCCAGAACCTTAACAGAACCATAGCGGCATTCGACGCCATCAACGCTTAACAAAACCATACTTTAAATTCGCCTCTCATAAAGCATAGCTGGTTTTTTTCCTTCGGAGAAGATAGACGAAGAAAGGCGCCCCAGAAATTGCAGTGATAACGCCGACTGGCAACTGGAGAGCCCCCATTATAGATCCAGTCATCAGACGTGCCACATCATCACAAACCACCAAGAATATTGCTCCGATAATGGTTGAGGTGGGCAAGAGAATGCGATGGTCAGGTCCTATAACGAGTCTAGTCATGTGGGGAATAATTAAGCCTACAAAGCCTATGAGACCGCTGACGGAGACTGCCGCCGCCGTCACCATGGAACCTAGGAACAAAAGGATCTTTTTCACTCGTTCAATGTCTACACCTAAGTTCTGTGCAGTGTCTTCTCCTAAAGCGAGCAGGTTGAGGTCGCGAGCGTAAAAATAGGCGGCTATTATGCCGATTAGAATGAAAGGTGTGATAGCCCATATAGCCAGCCAAGTAATATTCGAGAAGCCACCTGCCAGCCAAGCAACAATTGAAAAGAGCTCTTTTCCTGAGATGAACTGCAAAAGCGTAACTATGGCGGAAGAGAAAAACGTAACCGCTAGACCTGAAAGCAACAGAGTCATTACCGGCACCCTTGACCCTACCCGTGATATGTTATAGACAAAAAATATAGTAATTAGTGCACTTACAAAAGCCGCGATTTGCACTGCACCTATGCCAAAGAAGACGAACCCAGCTGCAAAAAGGGTGGCCAAGGCAGCACCAACTGATGCGCCTGAAGAAACCCCTATCACGAACGGATCAGCCATAGGGTTCCTGAAGATACCTTGGAATAGCACTCCTGAAGCGGCTAAGGCGGCACCCACTAGAACGCCGGCTATGATGCGTGGTAACCGAACCAGAAGAAGTACATTCGGGTCTCCAGGCAACTTTGGGGTATAATCCACGAAGCTATTCAAGAAGGGAATTTGTTTTCCTAATATTTTCAAAATGTCTTCAAATGAGATTCCGTAATAGCCCACGTTTAATGATACGATAACGGTTATGATTAAAGCTATAATTAAAAGGAATATTATGAGTTTCCATCGCGAGGCACGCTTAGAATAAGTGCTTTCAACTTCGTTTTTGCTCATAGCTTTTCACATGGAATAAGCAGTATCCCTTAAAAAAGTTCGGGATGAAAGATTTCAGCTAATGTCTCTATCATGTCGGCGATTCTGGGTCCAGCCCTTTCTATAACGTTGCCATCAATCTGGTAAAGCTTGTCATTCTGCACAGCACTTATCGAGTCCCACGCGGGTCGCGCTTTAACTGCATCGAAACTTTCCCAGAATGGTAATTCAGAACCGACAGTCTCCATTCCAACCGGCAGGAGAATTATGTCGGGGTTTTTAGAAATAATAACTTCAGAGTCGGTCTGGAAGTGTTCTAATGAATCATTTTCGAAAATGTTGACTCCGCCTGCTTTGGCTATCAACTCTGTTTCAAATCCTTCCGCGCCCACACTCCATATGCTCTGCGTCGAAAACCACACTTCATAGTAAACTTTCGGCTTAGACGCAACACCCGCCACTTTATTGACCACAGCGTCAATTCTGCTAGTTATATCGTTCACAACCGCCGTTGCCTGAGCACGTTTGCCAGTTGCATTCCCCACAAGCTCAATGTCTCGGAGAACACCATCAATGTTGGCGGGGTCTAACACTAAAACTTTGTAGCCCAAATCTCTTAGAGACGCAACGGTTTCTTGTTGGACCCCTCCAGTCGCGAGAATCAAGTCAGGATTAAGAGAAGCAATAACTTCCACATTTGTATCTTTAAAGCCTCCGACACTAGTCATGTTATCTGCCTCGATCCACGCCGTGAAATTATATGGATAGTCACAGTAGTCAGTGACCCCGACGACCTTATCACCGGCACCTACAGCATACAAGATTTCAGTCGCACTCGGCGCTAGCGAAACAATCCTTTCGGGATAAGCCGTTAGGCTAGTCGAGTAGTCATGATCATCCACCAAAGTCTGCAAAGCTTGGATTCCCTCATCAGGGATCTGCCCCTGGTAGTATGTATAAACAAAAGCTGCTGAAGCGATTAAAACGATAATGATAATTGTTGCAATGATGTATTTAGTGTTCAAATGTAACTTTCCCCTTGGTCGGTTTATCCAACCTATTCTAATAAACGTTTCTCCAAACACATAATATTTAAAACAAGCTCCACCATTAGAGTGGTGCTGACAAACATGAACTCTGAAACTCCTCCTTTACTGACATATCTAGAGAAGAAAGGCATCTCACTAGAAGACCTCATAAACACGGCGCTTGAGCTGTTTGTTCCACATCCTGGCTTAGACACAGAAGAAAAAGCCGCTGAAATGCTCCGAGAAGAATTCCTTGACGCCCTGTCAGACGTGAATGTTTCATGTTTGGAAGTGGCCTGCTTCCGAGCACAAGAAGACGCCGAGAACGGGTTGATCCCAGGACTGTCAAAAGAACGGTTTATGGGACGACCAGGACTGGTAGCTGACGAGTTGTTGGGATTAGCTATAGCCAACTACATCGCAGGAGTAAAAGGAATTTTTGAATTCACACGGTTTGACCAAGCTAAGCCTGGAATCCTGAAGAAGTTGGGACCAATCACAAACGACGCCATAGGCGGGTTAGTCGCAGGTGTGTCATCGAACGTTTACACGCGCGCTTTTAGGAACGCAAAATAAATTACCTTTTACTCTTATCACGAGGCTTTTTTAAAGCAGTGAAAAAACCGTGGCAATCGCAAGCCGTAGCCACTACAAACTTGTCTTTCTTTTCCGCTTGAGCGAAAAACTCTAAAAGTTCGCTGCCTTTGAGAGCGCCCATGCCAGGAGCCAGCTGGTAACTAATCAGGATTATTCCTTCAGGATATGCGAATCTCATCAGTTTATCCATGGTGCATGGTTTTCTCTTGTGAGTGACTGGGCACACTTCTGGCGCTTCACATCGCTCCAAGCAGTCTTTATCCCTGTTGTAGCTTACGATAAGGCTGCCGCTTCCAGCCTCCAAGACCACGGATGAAGGCAAGTTAGCGAGGATGCAGTCTATCACCTCATCCCAAGGTGCAAGCTCAAACTTGCTCTTTGCCAGTTCAGCCGCTATGTGTATAGGAGCGGTTGGAAACACGTACTCAGGTTTCAGGCGCTCTATTAGCTCTAAAACTTGGACAATGTCGCCTTCAAGGAAGTGCTCGCCTTCTGCGCCTATCTGGGCTGAGGGTTTCAATCTGAATCGCTTAGTGGCGAGGCAGTTTGGGTCTTTATCTACCAGCACAAAACCTCGTTTGTTCTTCCTGAGGTATTCGACTGCTATGCAGCCGTATTTTCCGCCTCCAACAATTATATCCATTTTCGCCCACTTTGCAACTGCTGAAGCACCATTAGCTGGATAGGTCAGCCAAGCACATTATAAAACTTTACTGGAAAAGTGGAAAAAGCAAGCTGACAAAGAACAGACATCTGTTAGCAACCGTTTTTTCGGGAGTTTACCATAAGATTATAATAGTTTGCTGATTGAGGAGACTTAAGCAGTTGGAGCGTCATGGTTCAAACAAAGCTGTGCGTTGTTACGCATACTTTTCTGCCTCATGTTGGCGGGATAGAAAGGGTTGTTTATGAACAGTGCAAACGGTTGATGCAGAAACAGTTTGAACCCATGGTGGTGACGCATAGAAACTACACGGACAAAAATTACGTTTTTGATGGAATAAAGGTTCGATGTTACGATTCGGTGAACATCGGATTTAGATTGGGGATTCCATACGCCATTCCACACATCACCAGCCTAAAGATCTTTTTGGAATCGGTCAAATCCAGCGACCTGATACACGTGCATGGTCACCCATACCTATCTTCGCTTATTGCCGCTAAAATCGCAAAGAAATACGGGAAACCCTTGGTGCTCACTCAGCACAACACTTTCATAGAATACAATAATTTTTGGGACAATGCAGAAAAGCTAAATGACCTAGCGATTGGAAAGCAGGCACTTAAGGCAGCAGACAAAATAATCGTTGTTAGCAACGCCACAAAAAACTATGTTTTGAGTTTAGGAGCAGCCCCCGAAAAAATACGCGTTCTTCACAACGGTGTTGACGTAAATCGTTTCAGGCCTTTAACTGGAGTAAAAGATGAAATGAGGAAAAAACTGGGAATCTCTAAGGACGCAAGCGTTGTTCTAACAGTGAGGAGGCTCGTCTACAAGAATGGAATTGACACTTTAATAGAAAGCGCGAAAGTAGCTGTTAAAACGAACCCGCGAGTATTCTTTCTTGTAGTAGGCAAAGGACCAGATTTTGAGAAAGTCAAAGAAAAAATAGAAGAGTTAGGAATGCAGGAAAATTTCAGGCTTACGGGTTTTATTTCAGATGAAGATTTGCCATTTTATTACAATGTTGCAGATTTTTTCGTTTTGCCCTCTAAGTCTGGAGAAGGCTTGCCTCTGGTTGCGCTTGAAGCCATGGCTTGTGGAGTGCCAGTGATAGCAACAAACGTTGGAGGAATATCAGAAGTTATGGAAGAAGGTTATGGGAAACTGGTGCCGCCTAACTCTCCGGCTTCTCTTGCGGAGGCAATATTGGAATTTTCTCACAGCGACTTGTTAGCCCTCAAAAACGACCTGCGGAAAATTGTTGAGCAAAAATATAGCTGGGACAGGAACGTGGAAAAACTAGTTGAAATATACGAAGAGCTTATTTAAGCTGATGTTAGAGACTATACAGCTTTCAGCTATCAGTGGAAGATACAGGAGATGACAACGAAAGTAGAGATGGTTTCGGTGGTAATTCCAACGCTTAACGAAGCAGGGAACATTCTTGCGACAGTAACCACTATCAATAAGGAAATAGCGTATCCTAAAGAAATAATCATAGTAGACGGAAATTCAACAGACGGAACAAAAGAAATCGTTAAAGATACAAAATTTTGCAAACTCATTATAGAGCCTAGGCGCGGCTACGGTCTCGCTCTTAGAACCGGGTTTAGACATGCGAAAGGCGACGTTGTAGTCATGGTTGATGGCGATGGGACCTACGAAGTAAAACACATAAATCTTTTGATTGACGCTCTGATAGAGAATGATGCAGAACTGTGTCAAGCAACGCGAATGTATGATCTGAGAAAAGCTATGGGATTCACGAATTTTGTTGCTAACAAAATAATAACGTTTTGTTTCGACTTCTTTTACAGCCAGTTTCTTAGTGATTCACAGTCGGGTTTTCGGGCGATATCCCGTTCCGCACTCGAAAAAGTTGAGTTATATGAGGAAGACATGGCGTTCGCCACAGAAATGTTGGTGCAGTTCGCCAAGAAAGGTTTCAAAATTGTTGAAGTTCCGTCAGCTTACAGAGCAAGAAGATATGGAAGGCCAAAAATGCGGAGAATTAAGTCAGGGATTGAAATATTCACCACTATGGTTAAGGGATTTATAAAGTGAAAGAAACAATGAGAAAACTTGGTAGAAGCCTGAAGTTAAACGATAATAAAGGTTACACAATCGCCGTTGCGCTTGCGCTCATAGTTGTTTCCAGCCTGCTTATAGGCTATTACTTAATTTCGAGGCTTCCGCCAGAGGGATATACCACAATTTACGTTCTCGATTCACAGAAAAAAGCAATTGACTACCCTGAATTGCTAGTCATTAACGAAAACAACACTATCAACGTGTGGGTTGTAGTTGAAAATCACATGGACACAAGGCAATCCTGCGAGGTTTTGCAAAAAGTGGTTAGCGACCCGATTTCATTTCCAGTTGAAGCAGATGTGCAAAGCCGCTACGCAAAAACGATAGAAAACGGTGAGACATGGGAAGTTTTGGCGACAGTTTCCATAAATGAGCCTGGAAGTTACTCTGTGGTATTTGAGCTTTGGATTTATGACGATGATGCAGGAGCGTTCCAGTTCTCTCACAACTACTGCGTTTCGAAACTAGAAGTTATAGGCCAAACCTAAAATCCATTAGGCTATGCGCTGCCGCGAAACGTATTCCTCTTCAGTCTCTATCCTGTGGACGTTATTGTACGCGCAGAAAGGTATGATTTTCAAGCCTGGAGTGACATAGTGCACGACGCATCTTCTAACGCGGTTCACATCGAAATTATACTGATCCATGAAAGCCATGCACCCAAGAAGGAAAATTCTCCGCCGCAAATTGGCAAGCGATTGATAAGAAGGGGAAATGTGCATCTTAAAAATGGTTTTCATCAGAGTGAAGATACCGATTTCTTTAGCGACGAGAAGCCAGTTTAAAGATTGTACGGAAGCCAAAAAAAGCGATGAAAGAAGAGAAAATCGTCCTTTGGACTCCACAGATTTCGCCGTTTTCTGAAGGATACGAAAGAACCTTTCGAAATTGACAAAGTGGTTAATGGGAATAATCTTGCCGCTTTTCGACACGTACATCCAGTTTACGAGACCGCACTGAGGACTACAGGAAAACAGAGGCCACGGCTTTTTCATAAATTTGCTCATAACCATTATGGGCGAAGTCATCACTGACAAGGGAAAGAGGTCAGTGGTTTTTATCTCACCCTGGCTTTGATTTTCAACTTCCTCTGCAAAACGCCAATCTCGCCATGCTTCTCTAAAAGGATTATCGGTTGCTCGCCCTGTGAACGCGATTGGCTGGAAAATCACGCCTCTTATTATGTGGGAGTTCTGCGCTGCAAACCTTACAATATCCCCAACTTCGTTATCGTTGAAACCACGCATTAATGTGTTGACCAGTATTATTTCTATGTCATGCTTGCGGCAGTTTTCTATGGCTTTCATTTTGGTTTTCAGCAGTTTCTTCCCGCGTATTTTTTCGTAGAATTCATCGTGGAAACTGTCAAACTGCAAATAAACAATGTTTAAGCCGTTCTTCTTCAGCTTCACAGCAAGTTCTGGGGATTCAGCCAATCGAACACCGTTGGTTGCCAAGATGGTCATGAACCGCAGTTTGTGCGCAGCGCCTATGATTTCGTGTATATCCTCGCGTTCTAAGGGTTCGCCGCCGGAAAACAAGAGGGCTGGCGGTTTAGGGTTACGCTTACTCAAGAACTCTAACATTTGAACAATTGTGTCTTTACTAGGTTCATAATCAACTTCGTGCTCGGGAAAAGTGGAGAAGCATATGGCGCAGTTCAAATCGCACCGTTTTGTAACGTCAATTACGCCTATGACCGTGCTGGAAGCGTGATTTTTGCAGAATCCGCAGATGTAGGGGCAGCCATCAGGATTTTTTGGCGCGGTTGCATCTCCAAAATATTTGAAGTAATCGAATTTCTCGGCGAACTCGAAGACCTTTGGGCTCTCCCAGTGAGTAGCCGAAAAAGTTCCATGTTCCTTACAGGTTTTGGTAATAATAATTTTACCGTTTACCTCGGTTAGCTCTGCGTCTATTTTCTTCTGGCATACCGGGCAGATGCTTTTTGTCTTTTTCACAGGAGACCTCCAATTATTGGAGATAGTGCCTCGATTACCAGCGACAGGGGAAGCAGAATCATGGACATGGTGATTAGGCGTTCGTATTTTCGCACATTCTGAACTGTCGAAGCTGAGGCGACAAGGCGAATTGAGGAGTAAATTAGAAGAATGCTCCATATCATTATGAGAGGCAAGTAGTATACGGTGAATTGCTTTAGAAGGTAAGGAAGAGGCGCGAGCACGCCTGTTGCGATGAAGAAAACTGCAGCGATCTTTGCTGCGCTGGTGTTGCCGATTTTCTGGGGAAGCGTTGGGTACCCAACTTTTGAATCACCTTCGAGGCTTAGGACGTCTCGGAGAATGTTGCCGCCGATTGTCCCGCAGGCAATGGGATACAAGCTCAGGGAAGCAAGAGTTAAGGAGGTAGGACTGATAATGTCGGGTCCTAGGGTAACTGCTTCGCCGTATAGAAAGGCTGTTCCGGTTAAGATGCCGACGAGAATGTTTGCGGCAAAACCTGATTTCCGCTTGATAAACGCTGAATATACTACGAGTAATACGGAGTCGATTAGCAGAATTATGAGGCTGAGCTGATTTATCAAGGCTGCAAGGCTTAGACCCACGACGAACAGGAGAACCGAGATGGCTACAACCTGCTTCAGTGACAATGCCCCAGAAGGTATGGGACGTTTTGGTTTGATCACGATGTCGCTTTCTCTGTCGAAGTAGTCGTTCAGGGAGAAGCCTGCGGAAGTTATAAACGCCATGGAAAAGAAAGTTAGCAAGGCAATTTCTGGGTTGAGGGCGCCTTTTGTGATGGCAAAAGACGTGAGAAGTGCCAAGCCGCCTGTCATCATCCAGTAGGGAAGCCGCAAAAGCGCGATTAGTCCTCTGGCGGGCGTTGTTGTCATCCTAACATTTTCCTCTCCGAGATAAGTTGTTTCAAGTTGTCTTCAAGGCTTATTTTTGGGTGCCATTTCAGGGCTTTTTTCACTTTGCTTATATCAAACCATATAGTTTTGATGTCGCCGTGCCAAGGAACGTTTGTGGTTGTTATAACGGTTTTGTCGGACAAACCGAGGATTTTCAGAATCATTTTGGCGAGGTCTATTATTTTTGTTGTTTTGCCGAATCCTATGTTGAAGGTTTCTCCGAGTGCAACCTGGCTTGTAGCGGAGAGGATTAAAGCGTCCACAACGTCGGAGATGTGAACGAAATCGCGGGACTGTAGTCCGCTTCCGATGATTTCTAGTTTTTCGGGGTTTCTGCTGATTTTATCCAAAAAGTCTTCGATGACTCCGTGGCATCTTGGTCCGTAAACGTTGGCGAACCTTAGGATGGTGATGTCTAGTCCGTACTGTTTTGAGTACATGTTGCAGTATTGTTCGCCGACCACTTTGGACAAGCCGTAACAGGAGTCTGGGTTGAAACCGTAATTTTCTGGCGTTGGCAGTTTGGTGGTGTTGCCGTACACCGCGGCGCTTGAGGCGAAAACTAGTCGTGCGTCGTCTTTGCGTGCTTTTTCAAGAACGTTTAATGTTCCTCGAGCGTTAGTTTCAAAATCTTCTATGGGATTTTCCATTGAGTAAGGAACGACGACTTGAGCGGCTAGATGGTAAATTATGTCAGCTTTTTCTTGAGAGAGGAGCTTTTCGAGGTCTAAGATGTCTCCTTTTACGAAGTGCGCGTTTGGGAGGTGTTTTACGTTTTCCAGTTTTCCGCTTGACAAATTGTCGTATATTGTTAAGTTGCTGGTGGAATCTGCTAGTTTTTTGCACAAGTGGAAGCCTATGAAGCCTGCGCCGCCTGTCACTAATATTCTCGTTCCGTTGAGTTGAGCCATGAAATTCACGACAAAGTCTATATCTTTATCTGGTTCAGTGTAGGCTATATGTCGAAGATGAAGGCTATAAAAACTTTTAGGGATTTGCTGGTTTTCCTCGCTGTAATTCCCTTGGGCAACGTCATAGGTCTCGGCAACGGGGAGGAAAGAAGAGTAGCGGCGGCTTTGGTGTTTTTGGTAGGTGTGTTGATGTTATGAGGGTTCCTGCGTTGATAATGGCTGGCGGCAAGGGCAAAAGAATGGGGTTGCCAGTTGAGAAGCCTCTGTTGCCTTTTCTTGGTAAGCCACTGGTTGACTGGGTTGTGGAAGCTGTGGCTTCGGCTGAGAAGGTTTCAGAGTTTTATGTGGTGACAAGTGAGAACACGCCTGAAACGGAGAAGCGTTGCAGGAGCAAGGGCTGGAAGATTCTGCGAACCGATGCGAAAGGTTATCATGATGATTTGAAGCAGGCTGTTCGCGATGCGGGTTTAGCTGGTGCAGTGTTAACGATTCCCGCAGATTTGCCAGCAGTAACTGGAAGGTTCTTGGACAAGGTCGTAAGCACGTTTGAGGCTTGCGGAAAAGATTTCTTGGCAGTTTTCGTTCCCATAAAAGCGCGTGAAGACTTAGGACTTTCCATTTCTTCCACAGACGAGTACAAGGGTGTTTGGCACGCGGTTGCCGGAGTCAACATCGTGAACGGCGCGAAAATTCACGAAGAAGGAAAAATCGAAACAAGCGCCATAATAACTGAGGAAACAGAAGTTCTTCTCAACATAAACACGCTGAAGGACTTGGATGTAGCAGAGAAGATAATGAAAGAACAAGAGAAGGACTAGCGCGATTTTTGTCTTATACCCCCTCTATATATAGATTCAACTGGCGCTTAGACTAGCGCAGGCTGGCTGCTCAGAAAAGACTATAGCCCCCTTACGTCTTAGTAATTTCTTAGTATCTTCTTTCATTATTGTTGTTTGTTTCTTGTTTTTTCCATTGTTTGATGGTGTTTCACACTTTTTTGCAGGTGTTTTTTGGGGATATAGTTGCTTCATTTTTATTTTCCTCTATTAATTGGTGATTGTTGCACAATATAAGCTTTATTTAACTTTTCCCTATGGGTGTTTTGAATAGGTTTTAATTCCGTATTGCCCTATTTTTGTTTGGGTGCTCGCATTTGGTTAAGAAGGCAATTCGATTATTTGTGAAGACTCGTAGGGAAAACAAAGGTTCCTATGTTGCATCTATTCCTTTAAAGAAATTAGAAAAGTTTTCTAAAGCTCCTGAAAAATCTAGGCGCTGGAGTTTTGAGAATGGTTGGCTGATTCTTGAGGCGTTTTAAGTTAGTTACTTTTGTTTATCACTAATATTCTCCAAGTCGTGGCGGGGGTGCGGAGGGGGTACCATGTGTTTTGGATGAATGGTATCCCCCTAATAGTGACTTTTTTCAAACCCAGTTGAGTTGTAAATGTTGCACAAATAATAGTAGCGAGTCGTTACTAGCGCGTGACCCTCGCATCGTGGAAGTGCGGTGGTACCACGATTTTATTAATGCTTAATACAATAGTATGGTGAACAATGAAAAAATACATTGTGCTGGTGCTCTTTCTCGTTCTTGCATTATCTGTCATTCCAATAAATCTACAGGTAGTACATGGTGCTGAAACGGGTAAGCGTATTGTCACAATGGTGATTTATGTAAACTTTGCTCTAGTGGATTTTGACGATTTTTATGGCTGGGTTTCTGCGTTTCCCTCAAACTACACTTTCATTCTTGACAACTGGGGCAGTCTAAATGCGACACAAGCAGGTTGGCTTAAATCTCAAGCGGAATTAATACCTGCGTTAAGTTACATGCAAGCGTGGACACCTGCAGTTCGGGTTTCTTACATTGACTCGCTTCTTACTGATTGGAAAAGAATGTTTGGCTCTTACCCAAAAGGCATTTTTAGCTTTCAGCCTGACACTTTCTTAGTCAATTACACCGCTCAAAAATACGGTGTAGAATACTGGCATGGTACTTGTTTTGACCAGTACATAAGCGATTATATGACGCAACGGGGGGGCTGGCAACTTCCATATTACGCGAGCGAAACTCATGTCTTGCGTCCGAATACTGATGATGGGGGTGTTGCCATTCTCCCGCATGAAACTTGGGATTGGGTAGCTTCATTCACGGATAACGCGCAAATTTTAACTCATCCACTATGGGGAGGAATAGTGCCTGACGCTCAAGTTGCCAGCTACGTTTTGGAAATAATTAACCGAACATTAAACGGTGTTTCACCTTTTGGGTACTCAACTTTCATGTTTGAATACGACTGGGTAAAAGCGAAAAATCGCCTTTGGATAACTGAAGAAATTATAGGTAACCTAACTTCATGGGACAATATCGAACTTTTGAAGCTTGGTGAGGTAACCGATTGGTTTAAAGCAACTTATGACAGCACACCAACGTACCGCGTAAACTTTCAGTCGCCATACTCTAATGCAACAATAGACTGGTACTATTCAACTGACTGCCGTGTTGCAAGAGTCGGAAATTACGTTGTTTCATTCGTTGATTACGCTGTGCAAGGCTCTGACACTTTTCTAACCACAAATGCAACAGTAGATTTTGAAAGCGAAAAGTCCGCAACAAACTGTATTGATGACAGCTTAAACTTTACGATTAATGCTCTTGGCGGGGCTACGCTTAAGGCGCCTGTTACGACATCTTCAAAATACTATATTGGTGACTTAGCTAATTTTAAAGTGCAGTACTATTCAGATTTGGAGTTGCAAGAAGCATTAAGGGTTGTTATACCCTTATTTGTCTTCGTGATAATTTTGGTGGCTGTATTAATCGCATTTCGAAGAAAAATCAAACTTCGTAAACTTTTTAACACTGTGATTGGGCTTACTATGACTTGCGTTATGCTTACTGGCTTTCTTTATGCTTTGGATGCTACTGGAATTGTTGACATTAATCTTGTCGGTGAGGAAAATAGACCTACGGAGTTTACGCCTCTCGTTAATGTCGCTGATTACGGGTTTTCGTTGGTCTGGATAACTGATACTCAAGTGCTTAGTACGCTGTACGATTGGTCTAACTTTACGTCTTGGATTGCTGGCGTTGTCACTGATTATAATGTTCCGATGGTGGTACATACTGGCGATATTGTCTCAACGTGGAATAATACTGCTGAATGGGAATACGCTAATTCTTCTATGGGTGTCTTGGCTGATGCTGGCGTTCCTTATACTTGGTGTCTTGGAAATCATGATGAGAATGGAGATTGTGGGGCGACTATTTGCGGTGATTACGCCTCTTTCAATGCTGGCACTTTTTCGGGTGGGAATTATTGGTTCAGTAATTACGGGAATCGTGATACTGCTGTTAATTTCACGTTTGGCTCATATAAGTTCTTGATTGTTAATTTGGAGTTTCGGGCTAATGCTTCTGTTCTTGGGTGGTTCACTGATGTTATGGATGCTTCTGCTGGCTATAACGTGATTGTCGCTGCTCACAGCTACATAAACTCAACTGGCCAATTTATTTACACTTGGGAATCGGAGTTTAAGACCCTCTTGGATGGTTACTCTAATATCGTTGCGGTTCTTTGCGGTCATGCTATTGATGGTACTGCTTGGAATCAAAATGTTAATGGTCGTGAGGAAATCTTCTTTAATCGGCAAACAGAACAGTCTGACGTTGCAAGGGTTCTAACGTTTGATATGGCTAAATGGGCTGTCTTTGTTCGTACTTATCAGTTCTATGATGATTCGTGGTGTGTCGATTCGGCTAATAGGTTTGGCTTCTGGATTGACCCTGTGCAGTAACTTTATCTCCTCTCTTTTTTTGTATGTTTTTTCTGAAAAAATGCTTTAGCGGAACGTCTGGCTTCTACGCGCACCGTTAGGCGTAGCGCGAAAGCGCGTAACGCCGATTAGAAAAAGGGTTATTTGGTATATAGTTTTATACCGTCAAATTCTCCTGCTTGGTGATAGCCTCTTAAGATTGCTTGCTTGGCTTCTTCTAAGCTTCTGACTTCGATAATTTCGGGTTGCTTCTTGGCTGGCTGTGCTTTTCCTGCTATTGGGTTAATTTCAATTTGCGGATACGCTTTTATGTATGCTTCTTGAAGTTCCTCATCTGTCGGTAGGCTGTAAGCGTCTCGGCTGTTTATTAGTTCATGTCCTAACACTTGGTCTATCCAGTTTGTTGGCATGTTTCCTTTCTCTAAAGCTGTTTGAAGCCCTTTTCTTAGGCTGTGGGCTGACATTCTTTTCTCGCCTGCTTTTAGGAAAGCGTTTCTGATTACGGTGCTGGCGTTCATTCGTGACATTCTTTTTACCGTTCCTCTTTCCCATGTTCGGAATAATGGGCTGTCTTTGGTTATTGTTTCGGGTTCTATGTTTCTGCTTCCGTTTCTTCTCGCTTCTATATACTCTTTTAAGGCTTTGATTGCGTCTTTTCCGAAAAAGGTTTTGGCTAAATATCCTGTTTTCTCTGTCTTTCTTGTCAAAGGGATTATTTCTTTCTCTAAGTTTCCAATGATTACGTCACAGTTCAAGCCTATTAGGTCGATAACTCTTAGTCCTGTGTCCTTGAAACACATCATTAACGCCTTGAATGTCTCCTTGTTTCTTGCATTGTAATCCGTTAACGCCTTGATTATTGCCTGCTTTGTTGCTCTTCTTACTCCGTTTGGTGTACTCTTTGGATAATCTTTTCTTCGGGTTCTCAATGGTACATAATGCACTTCAAAAAAGCTTCTTATTGATGCGAATACTACTTGAAGCGTTCCGTTCTCGTATTCTCTGCACTTTTTCAAGTCTCTTAAGAATTGCAAGAAGTAGCTTTCAATGGTTCTCTGTACTCTTATGTCGTCATGCTTCAAGTGTTCCATTCTTTGCTGTAAAAGCTTGTCTGCGTCTGTGTTTAGATATGCTAAGAAATCTTCGAAGTATCTCCTATAGTTTCTTATTGTTGCTGGGTCATGAGTTGCTAACTCATTTATCCAATATTCCTCTGCGTTCTCTTTTCGGCTTATTTTGTTTACAGAGTATTTGTAAACACCAAAAGCCCCCTTATATATAGGCTAAAGTGCTGAGTGAACCGCTGGTTCTTGGTCAAGAAACTTTGACAAGAACCCTTTAATCGCGGAAAAAGTTCAGCATTATAGAGGGATAAGCGTGCGTAATAGTTTCACTCTTTTGCTTGTTCTCGTCTTAGCCGCCTCATCAATAGTTAGCGTTTTGCCTGTTAAAGCTGAAGCAAGAACTATTGTTGTTCCAGATGATTACGCGACCATATCTTTAGCTATAGAAAATGCTTTGGATGGAGATACTGTTTTTGTAAAGAAAGGAACCTACCAAGAGTCAACATTAGCGATAAACAAGTCGCTTCTGCTTATTGGTGAAGACGTTGACGGTACTATCCTAAATCTTGACCCGCCTTTAGTCGAAGCAATGATACTATATAATAGATTAATGATTCTTTCAACCGCCATCACAATCAACGCTAACAACGTTAAGCTTCAAGGCTTCACCGTCAACATTCCACGAGACGAATATGGTTATGGCGGCGGATTGCATGCTAACGGCGATGGAATAGAAGTAATCAACAATAAAATAGCAAACAATAGCGTATATTTGAGCGGCTCCATGCTAAACATAACTTGTAATTCAATACAGGGCACGCTGGAAGTCGCAGGTTCAAACATTACTGTCGCAAATAATACAATCAAATATAACCTGAAAGTGCAAGGGACATTTAACTTAATATCTGCCAACGAGATAGGTAGCGGTTACTATTGGAGCGGCATCCATCTTGATGGTTCCTTCAACTGCGTCGTCGGAAACTCGTTTTCCTCAATGTCAACCGACCATTCTAATTTCAATGTTATTGTAGGCAATTCGTTTGTGAATTTGGACATGAGAAAATATGGCGAGGGAGGTTGTAATAATACCATCATTTCTAAGAATCGGGTTACTGGCAATGGCGGTATTAATGACGGCATATGGCTCTACGACGGCGAGAACAACACTATCAGCGGAAACAGCATCCACAACTGTGAAAATGCCTTAACTCTGGGCACCTCCTATTCAACCGCGAGCGCACGCTCAAACTCGATTTATCTAAACAATTTTATAAACAACAGCAATCACATTGCTCCCATTTCAGGCTCAGACCACACCGTAAACCACTTTGACAATGGCGTCAAAGGCAACTATTACGATGATTATCAAGGCAACGACGCAAACTGGGATGGCGTGGGCGATTCACCATACACTATTCAGGAAACCCGTTGGGACGAAGAACTAAAGAGCGATGTGACTATCGTGTTTTTCCAAGATAATTATCCACTCATGTCTCCCTTTGACATTGACGGCTTCAGCGTCGAATTGCCCGAGTGGGCATCTTCTTCACTGAGTACTTTGCCTGAACCTGACACATCAACGCCTTTTCCAATAATCCCAGTCGTTACTGCTACAGTGGCGGTTGTGGCTGTTATTGGCGTAGGTCTGCTGGTCTACTTCAGGAAACGCCATCATTAAGCGGCGTATTTTTCGCTTCTAAGCAGGCTCCACTCGTCTCCATTTTCGGGTTGTTTGTAGAAATCTTTAACATTATCGCACTTCAATTCTAGTATCACAGGTTCACGCGCCAAGGGAACACTAATGAGCTTACTAAGCCACGACAGCTTCTGGAACGCTGTAATCAGCTTTCCCACTACAAAAAAAATGCTACAGTTATCCCTGAAAAAATGCGTCACGTGCAGCAGAACAATACTTGAAGCGGCGCTGGATGATTACGTGGGGAAAACGGACAAAAAATGCGAAAAGTGCGGCGGCTTCTACTCGCGGATAATAAGGTTCTGGATAGAATTCCTCAGGCGAAGCCTATCCGTAAAAAGGGCGAAAGTGGAAAAACTTTTGGCGGACCCTTACGCGAGAAGAGCCATAATCACCATTGTACGGTCGTTCAGCTACTATGGAATACGGAAGCCGCTCAGCATTTATGCGCCGTTCCTCGTAGTATGGGACTTCACGCACAAATGCAACCTAAGCTGCAAGCACTGCTACTCAAACGCGGGCGTCTCCTCACAGAAGGAACTCACCACAAAAGAAGCGGTGGAAGTGGTGGACCAGCTTGCGGATTTCGGCGTGACCGCCCTAGCCTTTTCAGGAGGAGAACCCTTAAGCAGAAAGGACTTTTTTGAAGTGGCAAGCCACGCAGTCGAGCGCGGACTCTACGTTTCAGTAGCTACCAACGGCACGTTGCTGACCAAAGATAACGTGAAGAAGCTCAAGCAAGCCAAAATTAACTACGTGGAGGTAAGCATAGACGGCGCCACAGCCCAAACTCACGACACGTTCAGAGGAGTCCCAGGTGCATTTGACAAGGCAGTGGCGGGTTTAAAGAACTGTGTTGAAGCAGACTTATGCGCGTGCATCGCCACCACAGCAACCAAGAGTAACCTCTCAGAGATGCCCGGAATCTTGGATTTGGCGGAGGAAATTGGCGCAGAAAGGTTCACCTATTTCAACTTCATTCCAACTGGACGCGGAAAAGAGCTTTACAATCTAGACCTATCGCCAGAAGAAAGAGAGAAACTCATGCTCTACCTACTAGATAGAATGTCAAAGGGCTATAAAGTTACCATATTAACCACGGCGCCGCAACTCGCCCGAGTTGCCCTTCAGTGCCAAGGCACCGGAGATGAGGCAACGATGTCTATGGCGCACATGCAAACCGTGAAGGTAAGTAAGAAAGCAGTGCCACTGGCGGATTTCATAGGCGGCTGCGGCGCTGGAAGACTTTACTGTTCGCTGTCCCCGCAGGGAGATGTGCACCCCTGCGTTTTTTTCCCCGTGAACGTTGGAAACCTGAAGAAGGAAAAGTTCGGGGACATATGGCTGAACTCGAAACTCTTCAACGCCTTTCGGAATAGAGATAACTTGAAAGGTGCTTGCGGAAAATGCAGCTACAAGTACATTTGCGGCGGCTGCAGAGCGAGAGCAAGCGCTTACAACGACGACGCCCTGTCTTCTGACCCTGGTTGCATATTAGCTAAAGAAGCGGAGGTGGCCTAAAATGCAGCGGAAAACCGTTAAAATCTCCAGAGCTCAAGAAGACACGGCTGAAATTTTGAAGGAAGCAGTTAAAAGCGCAGCGCTACATGGGAAACAGCGGATTTTTGTGAAACCGAACATGAGCCATCCTGAATATGTGTCTGGAGTGGTGACAAGCCCTGCGCTACTTCGCGAGTTGGTTAGTATTCTGCGGGATGATAATGACGCGGTAATAGTTGGCGAATCCAACGGCTTCAATTATCCCTGCCGCTCAGCGTTCAAGAAGACAGGCATAGAAACTGCGGTGAAGAAAGCAGGCGGCACCGTAATCAACCTTTCAGAGGACAAACTGGTCAAAGTGAAAATCCAAAGCCACCATAGCCCTTTGAAAGAGCTGTTTCTTCCCAAAACCGTGCTTGAAGCAGACGCCATAGTCGACTTGGCCCTTATGAAAACCCACGAGTGGGCAATGTACAGCGGAGCCATAAAAAACCTCTTTGGCTGCGTGCCCAGCAACAAACGCATTTATTTGCATCCTTACTTGAGCGAAGTCTTCTATCGACTTTACACAATTCTTAAGCCACAACTTACAGTGATGGACGCAAGAGTAGCGATTGAGGGAAACGGTCCGACCAAAGGAAACCCCGTCAAAATGGACCTAATGCTAACTAGCAACTGCGCATTAGCCACCGATGTGATCGCCTCAAAAATTATGGGTTTAAACTTGGAAGAAATAAGCTATCTAAACTACATAGCCAGAAAAACCAATCTGCATGATGACGCGATAACCGTTCAGGGTTTACAGGTGCCTGAGGTAGCGCGGAAATTTGAGCCACCAAGAATAGACTTGCCCGTGAAGGCGCAGATGCTGATTTACAAGCACGAGTTTTTGACGAAAGCGTTTTTCTGTTCGCTGGGCGTTGTAAAGCTTTTCCAAAAAGCAACAATAGCGTACAGAGGTAGACCCATAGAAACGAGCTAGCTTAACGTTTCATCGTAAACCTTAACCACTTTCTTGACAATGAGACGCCAGTCAAATTGGTT
>JGI2171J19970_10000237_pt1 | contig 26641 bp, 25 predicted proteins | sample DeeMarSWOR324_28_FD_19970 | JGI IMG/M metagenome (IMG submission 19970) | reverse complement strand
GATTAACAAAAAGGCCTAACAGTCCAGGATATGCGTGTCCCGAGTCATTAGGAGGAAAAAAGAGAAACCATATATGGCAGCATGTTTTTGTTGGAGGAAATGCAGCATCTACATCGCTTCTTGGTTTTAATAATCACGCCCAGATGGCAAGAGACAGAATAAGACATGCTGCACTTCTTACAGTTGAACCAGAAGAAAAACCTGGTTCTGATGGGCTTATTAGATTTAAAGTTAAAGTAACCAATGCAGGAGCTGGTCATTATCTCCCCACAGGACTTACCTTTGTCAGACAGATGTGGCTTCATGTAATCGTCAAAGATGAAAAGGGTAATATTCTATTTGAATCTGGCAAAGTTGATAAAAAAGGTAACATTGATCCTGAAGCAGTAATTTATAGATCCGTTCTAGGAGATAAAGATGGTAAGCCCACATATTTTTTACCAGGAGCGAAAATCATCATCTCAGACTATCGAATCCCTCCTCTGGGCTATAAAAGAGAATCTTACTCTTTTACGTTAAGAAAAGGAGATCGACCTCCTTTAACAGTAAATGCTGTTCTACAATACAGAAGCGCTCCACAATCGCTTATAAATTCCCTTTTAGGAAAGGATGCTCCAACACTTCCTATTCTTGACATGGCAGAAGCATCTGCAACGATAAAATAAAATTAACATCGATAGAGTTATTTTTGTCTACCGCTGTCTTGGACCTTATCGATTGAAATCCTCAACAAGTCTAACTCTTCACATCTACCTTAATGGTTTTCTTCTTACTTAATTTTTTCTTTGGTATCAAGATCTCAAGAACTCCCCTGTTATATTTGGCTTTTAATCCCTTAGATTCTACTGTAATTGGTAGATGGATTATCCTATGAAATCTTCCATAAAATCTCTACCTCGTAAGATAACCATCAACCTTTTTTCCTATATCCCCTTTTCTTTCTCCTGAGATAGCTAAGACATGACCGTCAAAGGATATAATGGTTCCATGAAAATTTTTTAAAAGATGGGAGATAAGGTTCTGAACTGAAATATTAATCAAAAATATCTTCTAAAGGAGTGGGATAACTAATCACCTCTTTTTTTCTACGAACAAATATATGCAAAATTCCAGAAACATAGAGATCAACAAAAAACATCTTGTTTCTCCTCGCCATAAACCTCATCGTTTTACATGCTAATTTTGGAACCCCGTAGATAACGGGAACAATGAGGAATAGGGTGAAAATTCCTAAAGCGATCTGCTTCATGAAAAATAAATAAATAGCCATTAAAACAATAGCTATAGGAATGTTGTTGAGAATAAGCCCTATGAGCCTTAAGAATACAGGACAATATTTTGCTAAATGTTTTACACCAACCTGCGTGGACCACCAACTGTTAGATAAGGTCATATCTAATAACCATGATATTTCTCTCCTCTTTTCCGCTGTCCTTATTTTATTAAAAAATGTATCAGATATAGCCAGAGTCATGTATTCTCTCTACTTTTTATTGATGATATTGAATATATTAATATTAATTTACTCTGAAAATTTATTGTTTTATACTTATTTGAATTGATGATTTCTGTCAAGCCTTTTTATAACTTGAAGGATCTAAGATAAAACTTTTAAAAAGTTATTGCCTCTTCTTTTTATTTATGCTAAAAACAAAAAAATTTTATCTTTAAGGGGAGGATTTTAATGGACTATTTCCTGACCGATGAACAAAAAGAGATTAGAAATCTGGCCCGCCAGATTGCCGATGAAAAGATTGCACCTGTTGCCATTGAATACGATGAAAAGGGAGAGTTCGCATGGGAAATAGTTGAAATCTTGGCAAAATCTGATCTCTGCGGTCTATACATCGATGAAAAATATGGAGGATTAGGTGGAGGAGTCTTTGAACTCTGTCTTGTTACAGAAGAGTTAAGTAGGGCATGCGGCGGAATCGCTCTTTCCATCGCCGCAACTGCACTGGGAGCATTTCCAATCATCCTTAGTGGTTCTGAAGATCAGAAGGAAAGATATCTTCCTGATATAGCAAAAGGGAAAAAACTTGCAGCCTTTGCTATAACTGAGGCTGATGCTGGAAGCGATATCGGTGCCATGCAGACCACGGCTCGTAGGGAGGGGGATTTTTATATAGTAAACGGTACCAAACAGTGGATAACAAATGCAGGAGAAGCAGAAATCTATGTAGTCATTGCTGTGACAGATAAGAGCAAGGGACCAAGGGGAGCAAGTGCCTTTATTGTAGAAAAAGGATTTCCTGGAATATCCTTTGGTAAAAAGGAAAATAAGATGGGAATCAGATCCTCTGCAACAAGGGAGGTCATTTTTGATGACTGCAAGGTCCCAAAGGAAAATCTCCTTGGTGGTGAAGGTAAAGGTTTTATAATAGCAATAAAAAACTTTGACCATTCTCGGCCAGGGGTAGGAGCTCAAGCTATTGGAATTGCTCAAGGGGCATTAGAAAAAGCTGTTCAATATGCCAAGGAAAGGGAACAGTTTGGAAGCCCCATATCATCCTTCCAAGGAATACAATTCATGCTCGCAGATATGGCCACTCAGATCGAAGCTGCCAGAGCCCTTGTTTATTCTGTGGCTAAAGCCATTGACAGCGGCCAAAAAGGGTTTGCAAAGGAATCAGCCATGGCAAAGCTATTTGCCTCAGACGTGGCTATGAAGGTAACGACTGATGCGGTTCAGATATTCGGTGGTTATGGATATATGAAAGAATATCCTATTGAAAAGATGATGAGGGATGCCAAGATTACTCAGATCTACGAGGGAACAAATCAAATACAGAGGAACATCATAGCCCAAGCATTAATTAAAGAGGCAGCCAGTAAAAAGAAGAAATAGCAGGGGTAACAAATGAAAATTATCGTTTGCGTGAAAGATGTCCCTGATACTGAATCCAATATAAGGATTACTCATGATGGTAAAGGGATAGAACAAGAAAGCGTAACATTTATCCTCAATCCTTATGACGAATTTGCTGTTGAAGAGGCTTTGAGGATAAAAGAATCAATTGGTGGAGAGGTAATGGCGCTCACCCTGGGCCTGCAATCCGCTGAAAGGGTCCTAAGGGCATGCTTTGGGTTAGGTGTTGATAATGGCATTTTAATTAGAGATGATAACTTTACAAACGACCCCTTTCTTACTGCCTCCGCCATTGCGTCTTATCTAAAGAACATATCCTTTGACATCCTTTTGTTTGGTAAAAAAGGAGTTGACCTTAATTATGGCCAAGTAGGAGTTATGACCGCAGAAATATTGGGGATACCATCTGTTTCTGCAATAACCAAGCTAGAAATTGGAAAGAGTAAAGTCCTGTGCCATAGAGAAGCTGAAGGAAACGTTGAGAAACTTGAAGTGCCCCTTCCGGCTGCCTTTACTGCTGAAAAAGGCCTCAACGAACCTCGATACCCCTCCTTAAAATTAAAGATGCAAGCAAAGAAAAAAGAGATTCAAGTAGTAGAAGCTCAAAAGACTGACTCGAGAATAAATTTAGTCAAAATGGAATATCCTCCTAAAAGACCGGAAGGTAAGATTATTGAAGATAACCCAGAAGCAGCATCAAAGCTTGTAGATTTTTTGCATAATGAGGCAAAGGTCTTTTAGCTCATAAACTGAAAGGACTCATAGATGTCAATATTTGTATTTGCTGAACAAAAAGATGAAGAATTCAAAAAGTTTGTTTACGAAGCAATAAGCCTTGGCAGAGGCTTTGGAGATAAGCTTGGAATGGAGGTTACTGTATCAGCAGTTGGCAATAATATAAGCAATATCGTACAAAAATTAAAAGATTATGGCGCTGACATAATAAATATTGTTGATGATCCGTCCTTAAAAAACTATTTACCGGAGTTATACACAGATATCCTTGTTGAACAAATAAAAGAGTCCGGCGCTAAAATAGTCATTTTAGGATCAACATCAATAGGGCTTGATCTTGCCTCTCGCATCGGAGCAAAATTAGAAGCCTCGGTTGCTACAGATTGTATAAATATTGAACTAGAAGATGGCCAGATAATCGCCTTTCGTTCGATCTATGTTGGTAAGGCAATAGGAAAGGTAAAATTTGAAAAGGAACCAGCAATCCTGACTCTTCGGACGAATGTGTTTCCCATTATAAAAAAGGAAGGAAAGGGAGAAACGGTAACAAAAGAGTTGAATAAAGATTTATCTCAAACAAAGATAGTTATAAAAGAGATTATAAAATCCTCAAAGGTGAAAAAAGATATAGAAGAAGCAGAAATTATCGTTTCTGGTGGAAGAGGGGTGAAGGGACCAGAACACTTTTCTATTCTAGAAGAGTTGGCTACTCTTCTTGGGGGAGCAATTGGAGCTTCAAGGTCGGTTGTTGATTCTGGATGGCGAGGCCATGAGGATCAGGTTGGTCAAACAGGAAAAACAGTTTCTCCTACTCTATATATCGCTTGTGGCATATCAGGGTCTATTCAGCACCTTGCTGGGATGTCCTCTTCAAAATATATCGTGGCTATAAATAAAGACCCTGATGCACCAATATTTAAGGTTGCTGATTATGGAATAATAGGAGACCTTTTTGAAGTCATCCCCAAACTGACCGATGAGATAAAAAAGGTTTTAACTTAGCCTTCAATTTAAAATGAATCCTCCTCGAAAATATCAAGTGAGAATTCTTTCATTAAATTTAAAATAATCATGGAACAAAAAAGAGATATTCTTGAAGTTGATGTTCTATTTGTAGGAGCTGGCCCAGCAAACCTCGCAGGAGCACTCCACCTTTCAAACCTCATTAAAAAGCAAGGCTTGGGTGAAATCAGTATAGCCATCTTAGAAAAAGGAAAGGAAGTTGGGTCTCATATAATATCTGGCTGTATTTTAGATACTTCTACGTTAGAGGAACTCATTCCAGACTACCAGGGGGAAAATCCTCCTTTAGGACAAAAAGTAGAGAAGGATTCCCTATTCTTTTTTACTGAAAAAGGAAAGATAGAAATCCCTTTTATTCCCAAGCTTCTGAACAATCATGGTTGTTATATCATTTCATTAGGGAAATTTGTTCAGTGGCTGGCTAAGAGTGTAGAAGCAAGAGGTGTTGACATTTTCTGTGAATTTCCTGGGGCTGAGCTTCTTTTCAAAGATGATCGCACCATTGGAATCAGGACGGGAGATAAAGGTCTGGATAAAAGTGGAAACCAAAAGAATAACTATGAACCTGGTGCCGATATCTTATCATCTATTACTGTTTTAGGCGAGGGAAGTAGGGGGAGTCTCACGAAAGCTTTTTTAAATAAATTTTCAGATACAACACAGATTAACCCTCAGGTTTATTCAGTTGGGATTAAAGAGATTTGGAAGGTTCCATCGTCAAATAAGCTCGGTGGAAAGGTTATACATACCTTTGGATACCCCCTAGACAACTCAACATATGGAGGGGGTTTTTTGTATGGAATGGAAGATAATCTCCTCGCCATAGGGCTTGTTGTGGGTCTCAATTATCAAAATCCTATGCTTGACCCTCACCATGAATTTCAAAGATTCAAGAAACACTCTTTCATCTCTCACCTCTTAGCAGGAGGAGAGATAATAAGCTATGGTGCTAAAACCCTTCCAGAAGGGGGTTATTATTCGATCCCAAAAATTTACGGGAATGGATTATTAATTGCGGGGGATTCTGCTGGTTTTCTTGACTCTAGGAGGCTAAAGGGCGTTCATCTGGCAATAAAATCAGGAATCCTCGCAGCAGAAACAATATTTCATGCTCTAAAAGAAAAGGACTATTCAGAAAATACATTAAAGAGGTACCAAGAAAAGATTAGAGAGAGTGTTATAGAAAAAGAGCTACACATGTCAAGAAATTTTCATCAAGGCTTTCAAAAGGGATTCTTTCAAGGTCTTTTGAAAGGAGCCTTTCAGCTGTTGACAAAGGGAAGATGGGGAAAGCCAATAAAAATTGAAGAGGGCCACAAGAGAATGAAGAAACTCAAAGATTATTATGGGGATAATCTGTCAAAATATAAGTCTCATATTATAAAATTTGATAATAAACTTACGTTTGATAAAGAAACGGATGTATTCTATTCTGGTACAAATCATGATGAGGATCAACCCTGTCATTTAAAGATAAGTAAACCTGATGTATGCAAAAATGAATGTAGGATAGAATTCGGCAATCCGTGTCAGTATTTTTGCCCTTCAAATGTTTACGAGATTGTTGAAAATGAAGACAGTGGAGAAAAAGAATTAAAGCTTAACCCTGCTAACTGTGTCCATTGTAAAACATGTGATATCATGGACCCCTATGGAATAATAGATTGGGTCCCCCCTGAAGGTGGGGGTGGTCCCGCTTATAAATTTCAGTAAGCCGATATTATTTAGGATTCTCTTCCAATCCCTCAATTCCTTGACCCGATAGCAAAGCGCTGCAAACCTTTTTTATCCTTAACAATCTCTCTGGAGAGGATGGATGACTGCTAAAAAAGTCTCTTGACAGACTCTTTGGAACCTCAATGGCAAATCTCTCCCATATCGTTGTTCCTGCCTTTATGTCATAACCTGCCTCATAGGCATATTTAAGACCATAAACATCTGCTTCTCTTTCATAATCCCTGTTGAACTTCTGAGAAAAAGCACCCCCCAGCATAGAAACTACCTGTCCTGTTCCACCAACCTGAGATTCAGCAAGGGTCCCTAAAATCAAAACGGGGATGTCCAGTAAAATATTTTTTGCAATACTCTTTTTGAGATGACCCCTTGTTATATGAGCTAGTTCATGTCCCAAAACTACGGCGAGTTCATCCTCAGTCTTTATAAAACGCATCATGCCATAAGTTACAAAGACCTTATCAAATGTTGCCGCTGCATTAACACTCTGGTCATCAACCATATGGAAACTTATTTGTGGGTGGTTCTGAATATATAAAAGGAGCTTCTCACCTACCCTCCCTACTTTTTCCTGCTGGGCCTTTTTGAATTCTTCTGCCTTCTTCTGCAATATTTCCTTTTCACGAAGAAACTCCTCCTCTGATACCTTTGGTCCTGTAGTACCAGCACAGGAAATGGTCGTCAAAAAAGTTATTAAAAGGATTAAATATAATCTTCCACTTTTTCTATTCATAAAATTCATATGAATTTGAGAAAATATTAAAATTTTTATATTAAAAAAATAATAACACTTCTTCAGTCATTATACAATGGCTTTGATTATCAACGAAAAGTCTCCTTCGAAAAAAGCCTAGGAAAGTATGTTATTTAATAATGACTGTTTTTGGGGGGACTAATTTAGAAGAGTTTATAAATGTAAATGGCGTCCCCAGGGGGATTTGAACCCCCGTTACCGCCGTGAAAGGGCGGTGTCCTTGGCCGGGCTAGACGATGGGGACGCTGGTGAGCCGCGAAGGATTCGAACCTTCGACCCACGCCTTAAAAGGGCGTTGCTCTACCACCTGAGCTAGCGGCCCATAAAATTTAAAACATTATAACATCAAAACTCCAAAGTCAATAAAAATAATGAATAAAGAGAGGCAATAATATCTTTATTGCCTTGTTTTATGACTAGATAAATAATATATCTATAAATAATTTTCTTGCATTAAAAAAAGCCATGTGGTAGTTTTTTAATTCTTTTTTATTTAAAAAATAAATGAAAAGGAGAGTCGCCTTGCAAGAAGTCAAAAAGATATGGATGGATGGTAAATTTGTTGATTGGGCCGACGCAAAGATTCATATATTGACTCATACCCTTCACTATGGTCTTGGTGTATTTGAAGGAATCAGATGCTATAAAACAAAAAAAGGCCCGGCGATATTCAGACTAACGGAACATATTGATAGACTGTTCAATTCTGCCCATATAGTAGGCATTGAAAGCCCATTCTCTAAAAACGATGTCATAAAAGCAATTAGAGAAACCATAAATATTAATCAATTAGAAGAATGTTATATCAGACCCATCATATATATTGGCTATGGGAATATGGGCATCAACTTTCTTGGCATTCCCATTAAAGTTGCTATTGCAGTCTGGCCCTGGGGTGCATATCTTGGAGAAGAAGGTTTATCAAATGGGATTCGAGTAAAGACATCTTCTTTTACAAGGCATCACGTCAACATAACAATGACAAAGGCAAAGATATGCGGAAACTATGTGAATTCCCAATTGGCAAAGATAGAGGCAATATTGAATGGTTATGACGAGGCCCTTATGTTGGATACAAATGGAAATGTTTCAGAAGGTAGTGGAGAAAATATCTTTCTCGTGAGAAAAGGAATGATTAAGACGCCCCCTCTCACCTCTGTTTTAGAAGGTATTACCAGAGATTCTATAATAGAATTATCAAAGTTTTTAAATATCCCTCTTAAAGAGGAACCCTTCTCGAGGGATGAGTTATATATTGCTGATGAAGCATTTTTTACAGGGACTGCAGCAGAATTGACTCCTATAAGGCAAGTAGATAATCGGGATATCGGGGCCGGCAAACCTGGTCCTACAACTAAAAAGCTTCAGCAGGCCTTTTTTGATGTCGTTCAAGGTAAAGACAAACACCATGAACACTGGTTGACTTATATTTAAAGATTACTTCTTTTTACCGCCCTCCTTAAGGGAATGAAAAGTTGTTTTAGACCTCCCCATATCCACCATTTTTATACTATCCATATATTCGCTAATAACAGGCTCGGTTATATGAGACATCTTCTTCATTATATCCTTTATCCTAAATGCTTCCTGCAATATAGCCTCTAATCTCTCTTTTCCCTTCTCATTAAATTCATCACCTTTCCTTAATAATAACTCTGTCTCCAGAACTATCGTTTCTAAAGGGCTGCTTATCTTATGATTTGTCGCTAAAGCCGTCTTCGTTATCGCAGCTAACCTCTCCGCCCCTACCAACTTCCTCTCTATCCTTTGCTTCTCTAAACCCCTTCTTATCGTCATCTTTAAATCTATCTCAGAACAAGGCTTGATAAGATAATCATATGCACCCCAACGCATCGCCTCCAGAATACTTTCAATCGACTCATATCCCGTGACTATAACTACCACCGTATCCGGACTTTTCTTCTTCACCTCTCGCAATACTCCTAAACCATCAATACCCTCCATCATGAGATCAACCAAAACCAGGTCAAACCGACCCCTCCTTATCAACTTAAGAGCCGCTCTTCCACTATTAACCTCATCCACTTCATATCCCTCTCCACTCAATACACTCTTAAAACCCTGTAATACTAAATCATCATCATCAACAACCAATAACTTGGCAAAACCATTCCTGTTAGGCATATTCATTACTAAATCCTATTACTTAATCTTTTAAATCATCTGTATAAATTCATATTAATCATATTTCAATTCCTCTATACTCAATATTTAAAATTTGTCAACTCTTTTCTTAACTGTTAAGTCAATCCAACGCAGAATAAAAACCTGTTTTTATATTAAATTTAATGATTTAGAAATTGATAAAATCCTTGCAGAATAGAATGTCTTTTGATAGGATTTTTTAATTAAAGAACGTTGTTTTTTTACGTTCAAATAAAGGGGGGTCAGATGTTCGGTCTTGGGATGCCAGAGTTAATCGTTATACTGATCATTGCTTTAATTATTCTCGGTCCTAGCAAATTACCTGATATTGCTAGGGCACTAGGGAGAGGATTTGCAGAATTTAAAAGGGCAACAGACGAATTCCAAGATACATTGAAAGTCGATATTGATGAAGAAGTAAATAGCTATGAAACTAATAATAAAGCCCTTCCTGATGAAGTAAAGAAAGATACAGAAGATAATGACAAAGACAACCAAGAACATAGAAAATGAAAAGATGCCCTTCACCCAACATCTCGAGGAACTAAGGAAGAGGCTTATTATTATATTTATCTCAATTGGCTTTGGTTTTATCCTCACTTATTTCCTTTCACATAAAATCATCCTAATATTAAAAATACCATTGGGTCAGGATCTCATATTTATTTCACCTACAGAGGCATTTTTTGTAAATCTTAAGGTAGCTCTTTTCGCCAGTCTTTTCTTAACCATTCCAATAACCCTTTATCAACTATGGAAGTTCGTTTCACCTGGCCTATTAGAAAAGGAAAAGAAGTATACTTTGCCTTTTGTAGTATCTTCTACCATTATGTTTGTAATCGGAGGAGTATTTGCCTACTATTTAATCCTTCCTTTTGGTATAAAATTTCTCTTAGCCTATGGAACGAATGGAATCAAACCTATGTTGTCTTTAGGCAACTATATCTCATTTACAACAAAGCTAATCTTGGCCTTTGGAATCGTGTTTGAATTACCTTTGGTTTTATTATTCCTTACCAAGATAGGTATAATTACACCAAAGTTTTTAACAAGAAATAGAAAATATGCCATTTTACTTGTATTTATAATAGCGGCGTTCCTTACTCCTCCCGATGTCTTTACACAGATTCTCATGGCACTACCTTTGATAGTTCTTTATGAGGTAAGCATCCTATTATCAAAATTAGTTTATAAGAAGAAAGGTGATGATGAGGTTTAAACCAAAAGATAGAATTATCCTTGCATTGGACACAGATAACCTAGATCAGGCAAAAAAACTTGTGTTAATGCTTAAGGATTATATAAAGATTTTTAAAGTTGGTAATCAACTTTTTACACGATTTGGTCAAGAAATTATTAAAATCTTAAAAAATAATGATTGCTCTATTTTTCTCGATCTTAAATTTCATGATATCCCGAATACCGTTGCAAGGGCAGGAGAGGAAGTAATGAAATTAGGGGTTTTTATGTTCAATATCCATACATTGGGCGGATCTTCCATGATGAAGGAATGCGTTGCTTCATGCAAGAGATTAGCTGAAACAGAGGACCTACAATGTCCCTATATAATTGGAGTAACCATCCTAACAAGTATTGACCAAAAAGACTTGTTTAATTTGGGATTTAATCGTAAAATGAAAGACCAGGTTTTAAATTTGGCCTCTTCAGCAAAAGAGGCAGGTTTAGACGGAGTTGTTGCTTCCCCGAATGAAGTGAGGGATATAAAACAGCTCTGCGGAAAAGATTTTTTAACAGTGGTCCCAGGAATAAGACCTTCATGGGCTCTTAAAGACGATCATCAAAGACTCTCTACACCTGCAAAGGCTTTTGAAGAGGGAGCTGATTATATAGTTATTGGACGACCAATAACAGCGGCAAAAGATCCAATTGAAGCTACTCTAAAGATTTACGAAGAAATTGAAGCGCTTGAACAAAGATTATAAGTAAATGCTTTTGGGAGCTCTTTAAATTTGGAAAAGGCCAGAGTCAATATTATCGTCACTGGTATAGTACAAATGGTGGGTTTCAGATATAATACTGTTAGCAAGGCTTCTCAATTAGATATCAAAGGATGGGTAAGAAATAACAGGAATGGCTCCGTTGAAATTATGGCTGAGGGAAGACGAGAAGATGTTGAAGAATTGGTTAAGTGGTGCCATAAAGGTCCATCGGGTGCTGTGGTGAAAAGTGTGGATTATAATTGGTTGGATTATGTAGGAGACTTCAAAGATTTTTCTATAAACTTTTAAAAAATGGGCAAGATAAAATATCCTTTTCCAGTAAAATTGATTGTTGGTTTGATATTCAAAGATGAAGAAGTCTTCAGAATGACGAAAGAGAAACTTATCAAAAGATTTGGAAAGATGGACTTTGAAAGTCAATTAATCTCCTTTAATTTCACCACTTATTATGAAAAAGAGATGGGGAAAGGTCTTAAAAGACAATTCCTAAGTTTTGAGCCTTTAATGAAGATAGAAAATCTCCCAAAGATAAAAATAGAAACAAATGAGGTAGAAAAGGAGTTTAATTTCCCAAATACCCCCAACAGAATGGTGAATATCGATCCAGGATATGTTGCCCCAGAAAAATTAATCCTCGCCACAACAAAGAATTACGACCATAGACCCTATCTTAATAACGGAATCTATGCTGAACTCACCTACAGATTTTATAAGGGGAGCTTTCGAACTTTCGAATGGACATATCCAGATTATAAATCTCCTGAATCTATTGAAATTTTTAATGAAATTCGCAAAATATATATGAAGCAACTAAGGGCAGCGCAACAAAAAGAATGTATAACTCAATAATCAAATAAAAAGAGAGGATATATTTTGAGAGTAATCATAATAGGTGCTGGAGAGGTTGGATCGAGCATAGCGGATATTTTATCAAAAGAAAACAATGACGTCATAATCATCGAAAAGAATGAAGAAATTGTAAAAGCATTTATGAGCAGCTCTGTAGATGCTCAGATAATTCGCTCAGATGCTATCAGTCCTAATGTTTTGGAAGAAGCGGGTATTAAAGAGACAAAAATGCTCATCGCTGTAACAGATGTTGATGAAACGAATATCGTAGCCTGTCTATTGGCCAAGGAATATGATGTTCCCCTAAAGATTGCTCGAATAAGAAATCCGGAATTATCTGCCAAAAACTTTTTCATTCCTCATGATAAATTCGGAATTGATCTCCTCATCAACCCTGATCAAATCATCGCTCAAGAGATTAAGTCTCTGATAAAAATGCCAGGGGCTACAAATCTTTTTGATTTTGCCGATGGTCTGGTAAAACTCATCGGATTTAAAGTTAATCAGGATGCCCCTATAACAAACAAGACCTTAAAAGAGCTTAGAGACTTTTCTCCTGATATCTCTTTTTTAGTTGTGGCGATCATAAGAAATGAGTCATTGATTATTCCAAAAGGAAACGAAAAGATTAACGTTGACGATCAATTGTTTGTTATTGCGAAATCAGAATCAACTGAATCTATTCTTCGCCTCTTGGGAAAAACACCCAATCAAATTAACAAAAGGATCATCATCGTTGGTGGTGGAAGATTAGGCCGAACGATTGCCCTTACCCTAGAAAAAGAAGATCTTTCCATCACCCTCATTGAAAAAGATAAAGACAAATGTCAGCTTCTTGTATCTCAATCAGAAGATATTCTTGTTTTGAATGGAGATGGACGAGACGAAGACCTATTAGTGCAAGAAGGGATAAAAGATACAGATATATTCATTGCGGCCACAAACGACGAAGAAACAAATCTTTTAACATCTCTGTTAGCAAAACACCATAAGGTCAAAACCACAATGGCCCTCATCAATAAGAAGGAATATTTTCCTTTACTCCCATCCGTAGGTATCGATGCGCCTATAAGTCCAAAACAATTTACCGCCGATGCGATATTAAAATATGTAAGAAGAGGAAGAATTCTCTCTTTAGCTACTATCTCTGAGACTCAGGCAGAAACCCTAGAAATGGTGGCACCTCCTTTTTCTAAGATTATCAATACCCCTTTAAAGAAATTAAAACTACCATCCGGTGCACTCATTGGAGCCATTGTTCATGGAAAAGATGTATTTATCCCTATTGGCGACGATATTATTCAACCAGATGACAGGGTCATTATCTTTGCAATCCCCTCAGCGATATCAAGTATCGAAAAACTATTCGAAGGTTAAAGATTCAATATGAATATACGACTGGTCATTTATGTTCTCGGAATCATTATCGTAGGTGTTGGACTATCCATGCTGCTACCTATCGCTATTTCCCTCTACTACCAAGATGGAGACCTCCTCTCACTCGTCTATTCCTCAATGATATGTATTTTTTTGGGTCTGATTGTATCTTATTCAAGCAAGGAAGAGGGTGATATAGGAATAAAAGATGGATTTGCTATTGTAACTTTTGGTTGGGTCTCAGCAGCTCTCTTTGGGAGCCTCCCTTTTCTCTTTTTTGGTACTTTTAATAACTTCACAGATGCCTTTTTTGAGGCTATGTCTGGCTTTACCACTACTGGTGCTACTGTTCTTACCAATATAGGAAAACAACCCCATGGCATCCTCGTCTGGAGGAGTTTAACTCAATGGTTAGGTGGGATGGGTATCATTGTTCTCTCTATTGCTATTCTTCCTGCATTGCGTGTTGGAGGAATGCAGCTCTTTAAAGCCGAGGTGCCAGGGCCTTCACAAGACAGGCTTACACCAAGGATTAAGGATACAGCAAGGCTTTTATGGATGGTGTATGTTATTATATCTGCAACAGAAACCCTCTTATTATTTCTCGGTGGTATGTCTTTATTTGATGCTTTGAACCATACCTTTACAACCATGGCCACTGGAGGTTTCTCTACAAAAGATGCAAGTATCGGAGCCTTTAATAGCCCTTACTTTGATGCCGTTATCACCCTATTTATGTTTATGGCGGGCATTAACTTTGCCTTACACTATCAAATGCTAAAAGGAAATCTGAAATCCTTTTTTAAGGATACAGAATTTCTTTTTTACTTAGGAGTTGTTGGCTTTTTTATTACGCTGGTAGTAATTAATCTTAAATTCTTTGCCCAGAAACCACTGACTGATGCCATTCGCTATGGCTCTTTTCAGGTTGTATCTATTGTTACCACTACTGGATATGGTACAGCCGATTTTGAGCTTTGGCCTCAATTTTCTCAATATACCCTTCTCCTCTTAATGTTTATAGGTGGGTGCGCTGGTTCAACTGGTGGATCTATTAAAAATATTAGAATCCTTTTGCTCATTAAATATGCCTATTATGAACTCTACAAACTCATTCATCCAAGGGCCATTATAAGTATAAAAATAAGAGATAAAATGGTCTCCGAGGATATATTGCAGGGAGTTTTGGGATTCTTTTTATTATATATGGCTGTCTTTGTGGTTTCGTCTCTCTTTATGGCACTGCTTGGTTTGGATATGATTACTGCTATATCCTCTGTAGCAGCGACCATAGGAAATGTGGGTCCTGGTCTCGGTATGGTTGGGCCAACAGATAACTATGCCCATATTCCATTCTTAGGAAAATGGCTTCTTTCCTTATGCATGCTCATAGGCCGATTAGAAATCTACACAGTCCTGATCTTTTTTATCCCTGAATTCTGGAAAAAATAAGAGGGGTGGAATGAAAAAAGATGTTATAAAAACCGACAAAGCCCCTTTAGCTATTGGACCTTATGAACAGGCAATCAGAATTGATAATTTTATCTTTACCTCAGGCCAGATCCCCCTTGATCCTGTAACCAATGAAACAATAAAGGGGGATATCAAAATCCAATCTCAGCGAGTCTTAGAAAATCTCAAAGGTATTTTGGAATCCTGTGGTTCTTCATTAGAAAAGGTTATTAAGGTAACGGTATTTCTGAAAAATCTTAAGGATTTTGATGATATGAATACGATATTTAAGAAGTATTTTAAAAAGAGTAAACCGGCTCGTTCCTGTGTTGAGGTCTCTGATTTGCCAAAGGGGGCAGCTATTGAAGTAGATCTTATTGCCTATATCGAATGATTGGAATCAATCAAATTGCAGGGATCTTTGAAAATCACTGGGGTTAGTGGAATTTTCAACTGCAACTTCCATCGTTATCAATCCATTTTTGTATAACTCTGTGAGATGCTGATCAAAAGATTGGCTTTTGTATTGCGACCTTCCAACCTCAATGATATCTTTGATCTGCCCTGTCTTTTCTGGCTCTTCAATACAATTTCTAATCGTAGGTGTGGAAACCATAATCTCTGCAGCAACGATTCTGCCTTTGCCATCCTTTAAGGGAAGAAGCCTTTGTGAAATGACTCCTTTAATGTTATCGGATAATTGATATCTGATTTGCTGTTGCTGATGGGGTGGAAAGGTATCAATAATTCTTGTCACGGTTCCTTTGGCATCAGTGGTATGCAATGTACTAAAAACTAAATGACCTGTTTCCGCAGCCTTAATAGCCACACTTATCGTCTCTGTATCCCTCATCTCTCCCACAAGAATAACATCAGGATCTTGCCTCAACGCTGCTCTTAGGGCATCAGCAAAAGAATCGGTATCAGATCCGATTTCTCTCTGATTGACAGAGCTTAAATTATCTGAATAGACAAACTCAATAGGATCTTCAATTGTTATGATATGGGCCTTCTTGATAGAATTGATAAAATTAATCATAGCGGCAAGGGTCGTTGATTTTCCACTTCCTGTTACCCCTGTAACCAATATCATTCCTCTCGGTTCTAAGGCTATCTTTTTGATAATTCCAGGTAGCTTCAATTGCTCTATTGTAGGTATCTCTGTAGGAATGATTCTCATAACGATAGCATATGCACCCCTTTGTTTAAACACATTAACTCGAAACCTTGCCACTCCTGATAAACTATAGGAAAAATCTAACTCATGTTTCTTATTGAAAAACTCTTTTTGCCTTTCATCCATCATACTGAAAGCAAGGGATTGCGTATCCTCAGGTGTAAGGTTCTTATATTTAACAGGTATCAATTCCCCGTCCAATCTTACTTTTGGGGGGCTGCCGACCTTAAAATGAAGATCGGAAACATTCTCTTTTACCATGGATTTCAAAAACTGGTCTATATGCATTCTCAACTCCTTTTATTATCCAAAATCAAAAAAATTAGTTTAAAAAAATGGTATGTTCTCTCTTGGATCCAGTTGATATGATTGAAAAATCTGACCTTAAAATTTTTGAAAGTTCTTTAATATATTCTTTTGCTTTTTTGGGGAGTTTATTATAAGAAGTAATACCGCCTGTTGGTTCCCTCCAACCGTCCAACTCTTTATATAAAGGCTCACAGTTAGCTAATATATCAATTTCTGAGGGCATTTCATGGTAGACTTTTCCTTTATACTTATAACCAACACAGATATAAATCTTTTTAAATTCATCGAGTATATCCAATTTCGTCAATGCCAAGGTATCACAACCATTAATCCAAACAGCATGTTTTACGACAACAGCATCGAACCATCCACAACGCCTCGGTCTGCCGGTTGTTGCTCCATATTCTCCCCCTTTTTCTCTGAGTAAAGTCCCAGTTTTATCTCGCAGTTCCGTAGGAAAAGGACCCTCTCCTACTCTTGTTGTATAGGCTTTAACTACACCCAAAACCTTTTCAATCTTTGATGGTGGAATACCTAAACCTGCGCATGCTCCGCCTGATATAGGATGAGATGATGTTACATATGGGTAGGTCCCATGATTGACATCAAGCATGGAGCCCTGAGCACCTTCTAATAGAATACTTTTACCCTGAATGATTGCTTCTCTTAACATGACCTCTACATCAGCAATATACTTTTTCAATACTAAAGAAAACCTCTGATATTCATCAAATATTTCATTAAAATCCAAGGGATCGAGTCCATAGATCTCCTTAAGTATGATATTTTTCTCATTGAGATTTAATCGCAATCTTTCTTCAAATATCTCTTTATTCATGAGGTCAATCATTCGTATCCCTGCTCTTGCCATTTGATCACTATAAGCTTGCCCTATCCCTTTACCTGTCGTTCCAATTTTATGTTGTCCTTTCCATTTCTCACTGGCCTGATCAATCACTCTATGATAAGGCATTATTAAGTTGGCTCTTTTACTAATATATAAATTATTATCAATCTGTATGCCCTTCTTTTTTAAATCTTCAATCTCTGATATTAATGCCTCAGGATCGACAACCACACCACTCCCTATAATACATTTCTTACCCTTGTGGAGAATCCCAGAAGGAATGAGATGTAAAATAAATTGATCATTGCCTATCACAACAGTATGACCTGCATTATTGCCCCCTTGATAACGAGCGATGAGGTCAGCGTCTTCAGATAATAAATCAATAATCTTTCCCTTCCCTTCGTCTCCCCATTGAGTTCCAATTACAGCCATAACTGTCATTTCACCATCTCCAATTTTTGTTTATCTATAAAAAAGCAAATCATTAAAACAAAAAAATCTTCCCAAATCAAGTAATTAATTAAAAAGATCAAATTGAAATAAAATTATAACCGGATCATCTTAGCATAGAAAATATAAGGCAGGCTTCTTATCTCATTGAGCACCTCTTCAGGTACGGGAGAATCCACATTGACCACTGAAACAGCATCTCCTTTTGGAGCAACCCTTCCCAGTTGCATCCCAGCAATATTGATATTATTTTCCCCTAAAACAGTCCCTATTTTCCCGATCATTCCTGGAACATCCTTATTAGAAAAGACCATCATGTGTCCTGATGGAACAGCTTCTAACCTGTAATCATCTATCTTTACGATTCTTGGATCTCTCTTGCCGTATATCGTACCTCCAACCGTACCCTTTGTCTTATCTGTCTTTACTTCCAGAATGATTAGATTTGCATAATCTTCTGTCTCGGTGCTGGTACTCTCTACAACCTCTATTCCCCTCTCTTTAGCCAAATAAGGGGCATTTACGACATTGACCCTGTTTTGTAAAAAGACCTGAAGGAGACCTTTGAGAACGCTATTCGTGATCGGCTTGACTCCAAGATTGACGATTTCACCATGGTATTTAATGACAACTTCTTTAATACCGCCCTCAACCATTTGGGCCTGAAAGGAACCTAATTTTTCTGCTAGGTTGAGATAGGGCTCTATCTTTATTAATAGTTCGTAGTCCAGAGAGGGAACATTCACGGCATTCTTAACTTGACCCCTTTTGAAAAAATCAACGATTTGGTTGGCAATATCAATAGCCACATTTTCCTGTGCCTCTCCTGTTGACGCTCCTAAATGGGGGGTAGTGATAACAGCATCGAGGGATAATAAAGGATTTTCTTTGGGAGGCTCTTCCTCAAAGACATCCAGAGCAGCACCGGCAACCTTACCATCTTTGATCACCTCATAAAGGGCATTTTCATCAATAAGTCCACCTCTTGCACAGTTGATGATCCTTACACCATCTTTCATAAGAGAGAACTCTTCCTTTCCAATCAGATTTACTGTATCATCTGACTTTGAGCAATGTAATGTTATATAATCAGAGTTCTTTAAGAGCTCTTTCAACTCCACCTTCTTCACACCTATCTCTTTAGCCCTTTCTTCTGAAATATAGGGGTCATTTCCAAGAACATTCATCCCCAAACCCTGTGCTTTCTGAGCAACAATAGTCCCTATCCTTCCTAATCCAATGATGCCAAGGGTCTTTCGGAAAACCTCAACACCTGTAAACTTCTTTTTTTCCCATTTTCCCTCTTTCATCGATGCGTTTGCCTGAGGGATGTTGCGAGAGATAGCTAACATCATTGCGATGGCGTGTTCGGCAGTGGTTATTGTATTTCCTCCAGGGGTATTCATGACAATGATCCCCTTTTTACTCGCTGCCTCTAGATCTACGTTATCCACACCTATTCCAGCCCTTCCAATTATCCTGAGTTTTTCGGCTGATTCGATAACATCCTCTTTAACCTCTGTAGCACTTCTGATTATCAAGCCATCACAATCCTTGATCTCCTTTAACAGATCGTTGTGGCTTAGATCTGTCTTGACAACAATATTCAGGTCTTTCTCACTTCGTAATATCTTTAGTCCCTTCTCAGATATATTGTCGCTTACTAAGATCTTCATTTTATTTGCCCCCTCTTATCCTATAAAAAACTTTTGTGCTGCCCCGACACCTTTTCCTAGGGGAACATCATATCCCAATCTTTTGAGAACCACTTCAACAGCAGAAACTACCATTAATATATCAAAGGCATCCACATAACCCATATGAGATATCCTGAAAATTTTACCCTTAGCCTGAGACTGTCCGCCTGCTATGGTAATGCCATAATCTTTGCTTAAAATCTTTGTAATCGATGACCCATCAATTCCATCAGGCACCTTTACCGCCGTAACAGAATTGCTTGGATTATCTTTGGCAAAGAGCTCCAATCCGATTGCCTCCATAGCAGCTCTTGTAGCTCTTGCCAGTCTCTCATGCCTCTCAAAAACCTTTTTTAGACCCTCCTTTTTTATATCTGATAGGGCCTCTTTTAAACCCATTATCATAGAGACAGCAGGGGTATAAGCACTCTGTTTTTCCTTAAGAGAATCCCTCTCTTTTCTGAGATCGAAATAAAACTTTGGGAGATCAGATTTCTCGTAAAACTCCCATGCTTTTTTGCTTACGCTCACCATAGCCAACCCCGGAGGCAACATTAACGCCTTCTGAGAACCGGTTATAACGACATCGAGGCCCCATTTATCTGTTGGTATATCATAAACCCCAAGAGCTGTTATCGCATCGACGACCATGAGTGTATCGGGATAACTTTTTACAGTCTCACCGATTGTTTTTATATCATGAGCAACGCCTGTCGATGTCTCACACGCCTGCGTAAAAACAGCCTTGATACGATTATTATTCTTTAAGATATTAGCAATAATCTGAGGGTCTACAGCCTCTCCCCACTCAACATCAATATTCTCAACATCAACACCATAGTTTTCACATATCTCAGTCCACCTCTCTCCAAATTTTCCTCCTCTCACTGAAATAGCTTTATCACCTTTAGACAAGAAATTTGAAACCGCTGCCTCCATACCCCCGGTGCCAGAAGAGGCAAAAATGATAACGTCATTTTGAGTCTGAAAGACATATTTTAAATCATCGATAGCTTGACAAAGGATCTCTTCAAATTCAGGGGTTCTGTGGTGGATAATAGGACGGGACATCTCTCTCAGTACATTAGGTGGAACCGGTGTAGGCCCTGGAGAAAATAGATAATATTTTTCCATATGCTATTCCTTTCAGTTGCTTATTGAGTTTTCTTGTAAATGTTGAATTGATTGTATCCTATCTCTTGTTCAAGAATAGAGCTTCACTACATGGGTCTTGGAAATCCTGTCATACCATGCCTCATTGTTCTTATCAAACTTTATCCAAAAAAACCCTATACCTAAAGTAAGTATGGAGGCAAGATAAGAAAAACTCCTTAGGAGAGCCTTCTTTAAGGTTAGGGGTTGTCCATCAACAGAAACAACTCTCACCTTCAGTAACATCTTTCCAATCGTCTGCCCATCTCGCCACAGAAAATAGACAAAATAACCCGTAAAAATCAAAAGAAATATAAATATAAACATCAACTTAGAAAACGAAAATTGTGAACCGAGAAGGGCTATTGAAAAGAAATCAGAAAATACAAGATCCCATCCCACAATTGTAAAAAGGGATAAGAAGATAAATATAATATTAATGAGACCTAAAAGACAAAGGTCAAAAATATTTGCTATAAGCCTGATTTTAAAATCAGCCTTCTCCCCCTCCCCTTTTGATTCATCCTCAGTTTTTGCTTCTTCAGCACCTTCTGCATTCTCTTCCAAAGCAAGTGGATCAGTTTTTTTATCCTGCTCTTCTGATTCTTTTTCCTGGATCTCTTCTGTTTTGTCAGGAATGCTATCTTTAGCTTCTGTCGTCTCTTCTAAGTCTTTTTTTTTTATGGACTCTTCATCATCTTTTTTAGTCGTGTTCTCTTGGTCTCCTTTTTCTTCCTTTTCCTGCTCTGGCAAATCTTCCTCTACCAGAGGCCCTGAATCATTTCCAGCCTCCCCTCCTTTGGAAACATCTTTAGTTTCTCTATCCTCATTACCTTTCTTATGATCTCCTTCACCTGGATTGTCGCTTTTTTCAATCTCTGAATCACTGCCAGGCTCATCTTTTTTTTCGGGAGGAGATTCTTCTTTTTCCTCTTGTTCTTTAGGAGCTGATTCCTCTATTTCTTCCTTTTGCTTTTTTAATAAGGTTTCCTCTGTCAGAGATTCTGTATCACCTTCGAGATCGTCTAACTCGATGACCCTTTCCTCCTTTGCAACCTCATCACCACCCAAATCCTCTTTTTTTTCAGTCTCACTAACACCCTTTTCAATTTCTAGCTCAGTATCTGTTTCTTCTGTTCCTTTTTTCTCCATTCCTGATAAGGCTTCCTCTGTTAGAGATTCTGTATCACCTTCGAGATCATCTAACTCGATGATCCTTTCCTCCTTTGTAACCTCATCACCACCCAAATCCTCTTTTTTTTCAGTCTCACTAACACCTTTTTCAATTTCTAGCTCATCAGTTGGCTCCTCCAGTTCAATAGGCTCTATCGCCTTATCCTGTATGCTCTCCTCTTCTTTTTCTTTTTTTGTTTCTGACTCAACACCTTTCTCTAAAGTAGGCTCTATCTCTATCGCTTCCTTTTCCTCCTCCCTAGCTTTATCTTCAACAGGAGTCTCTGATACCTCTGGAGATTCTGGTAAAGTTTCATCTTTCTTCTCTTTTTCACCAAAGATATCCATTGGCTCAGGTTTGACTACCTTTATACCTCTTTCCTCTCGATACTCAGCAAGGTCATACCCACACTTCTTACACGTATCTAAATAATCGAAACTTACATAATTACATTTCGGACATTTCATCTTATTTCCCTTAATTCATTAATAAAAAAGGAGTGATTTTTAAAGAGCATCATTAATCATTTTATTCCAACATAGACAGTAACAACTCCATAGGTAAGTATATCATATCTTATGTCTTTAAAGCCAGCCTTTTTCATTAAATTTATAAAATCTTCAGTCTCTGGAAACTCTAAAACTGACTCGGGAAGATACTCATATGCATATTTTACCTTTGATAAAAGACCCCCAATTACAGGTAAAATCTTGACAAAATAGAGGTGATAAAACCATTTTATTATATTGTTATTTGGTTTCGAGAACTCCAAAATAATAATCTTTCCCCCTTCTTTAACCACCCTTCTCATCTCAGATAATCCTTTAAGTTTATCACCAATATTACGTATGCCAAAGGCGATCAAGACAGCATCAAACTTTTCATCTTCAAAAGGCAATGATTGGGCGTTGTTGAGATATAAGTTTATTTTTTCCTGAAATCTGTATTTTTCAATCTTTCTTTTTGCAAGCCGAAGCATCTCCTCGCTAAAATCTACTCCAATAACCTTTGCTATACCATTGAATCTTTTTACAATCTCTAAGGCCATATCGCCTGTTCCCGTAGCCACATCCAGAATGATTCCATGATTTACATCAGAAAGCTTTTGAATGGCAAACCTCCGCCAATATCTATCCCTTCCAAAACTCAAAACTCGGTTCAGAAGGTCATAAGTATTGGCTATGGAAGAGAACAGGCTTCTTATATAAATATCTCTTTTTGAAGTTTCCAAAGGATTAGAATTGTTCATGACTGACCTCTAATTCACTCATTTTTGATGGTAATATAATCAAGAGAATAATTCAAGCCTCTTTATAAAAGCAAAAGAGATTTAAAGACAAATTTTTACTCATCTTGTCATCTCTTTAAGAAGATTCTCCAGAATCATTTATATTGACTATTAATTTGACAAATGCATTATCATTTATTACATTTCTTAAGAAATTTCTTGATATTTTTTCAATAATATGCAAGATAATCAATTTTGTTTGAGCCAATACCCTTAATGTAAAATTATTGAGAAGATGGGATCAATGGTGTTCTTAAAACAACTTGAGGTGGGGAGCAATCAAAACTTTACCTATATCCTTGCCTGTAAAAGAACAGGAGAGGGTGCCATTGTTGACCCAGGATGGGAGGTCAACAAGATATTAAATATTGCAAAAAATGGTGGGATAAAGATTAAAAACATTATTTTGACCCACACTCACAGTGACCATATTGAAGGGGTATCTCAGGTTGTAGAAACAACAGGGGCCAAGATATATGTCCATAAAAATGAGAGCCATGCCATGAAAAGATCTGGGTCATATTTTGTCACTGAGGTTCAGGACGGAGGAATGATTAACATGGGAAAGGAATCCTTAAAAGTGATTCATACTCCTGGACATACACCTGGTGGAATCTGTCTTTACACACCAGAAAAGGTCTTAACAGGCGATACACTATTTGTTGGATATTGTGGAAGGGCTGACTTTACAGAGAGTGACCCAAAAGCCCTCTATAACAGTCTCCAAAAATTAGCTGCCCTTCCTGATGATACGGTTGTCTATCCAGGACATAACTATGGCAAAACGCCGACCTCAACCATTGGCTATGAAAAGGCCAATAACCCTTATTATCAGTGCGGCTCTCTTAAGGAATTTATAGAGCTGAGGATGCACGGACACGTAGATTAAAGTCCCATCAATAATCATCCCATCCCAAAAAACCTTCATAGGATGAATACTGTTTTATTAAAAAGGACAAAAAATAAATGGATGAAAAAGATAAAAAAGATGAATTAAGCGAAAGAAAAGAGGCCATAAGAGAACTGGAGGATCTCCTTGAAAGAATAAAATCAGAAGAATTTTCAGATTTACAAAGCTCCATTGATAAGATGAAAGTCTTCGAGGATAAACTCTATCCTGTTTTAAAGGAAAAATTCAAGAAAGGGGCTCAAGAAGATAAAAAGGCAATCCTTAAGGTCATGTCCCGCTTAAACAAAAAGAAGTATGCATCTTTCCTTAAGGATATCTTACTTAAACAAATTCTTGGGCTTGATATTATCAAAGCTGCTTTTGATGAACAAAAAGATTTAGACATTCCAGAGGGAGAGATGATCAAGGCCTCCCTGCCAACCGCAGAAGAGATTTATGATGAAGTAAAAGGGATGATCGATATCACTTCTGAATCATTAAATGTCAGGTTCGCAATCATAAAAGACTGCTTTATCAAGCTGGATCATCTGGTTCAAAAAAACTTTCTCTTTCAGTTTATCTCAGATTTCAAAGGAAAATCTCTCCCCATTATTTCCTCTTTAATCGGGATAAGTAGCGAGCTCGATAATATGATTATCGATCTGCTTCCTCATATAGAAAGCGAGGATGCAGCAAAATTTCTTAAGAAAATGATGGAAACAACCGATGATAAAGAGCGAAAAAAGTTGATAAAGCGCTCTATCTTCAAGTTAAAGTCTAAAGGAATCAAAATTGAAGAACCAGAAAAGGGGGAGGGGGTCTGGACCCCAATGCCCAAAACACCAGCACCAAAATGGGAGGGATATTTGGGTGCTATCGATTGCATTGGAACACGGGTAGTATGGATTGTATCTCCAATCTATCCCAGAGTGCTCAATATGGCTTATGCGATCTTGAACGATTCAAAGGGAATTCTTGATTTTTACTGTGCGGACCTTTCTCGAAAGGAGTTCAAGAACTTTTTTAAAGAATACTGTGAAAAGGAAAAAAACTTTGCCATTGTCGAAGCTGATCCGAAATACTGTCATTTTTTGATAGAAAAGGGCCGAAGCAAAACAGTGGAAACAGGGAAAAATCCGCCGGATGATTACCTCTACTGGAAGAACAGAGTAAAGCCTAAAAAGGTCGAAAATTTAAGACCTCTCATTTATAGCTATTTTAAGGAAGAAATAGAAAAAATTTTAAGCCTTGTTGATAAATCCTATACGCTTCATACCCAAAAAGAGTTCATGGGATGGTTTATAGAGAAGGATGATATTGAAAAATATAAGGATATGATGGAAAGCTCAACAAGTGGGTTGATTATCCTCTCGCCTCTTCAACAGAAAGAGAGGATGGAAGAGATAATAAAAAAGGCTACTGAAGAATATTTTGATGAACAAAGAGCTCAGCTCTACAAGGAAAGACTGGAGGAGATGGCATATATCCTCTATAAAGTCGGAAAAGAGAATGAAGCCAGGCTTTCGCTTGCTTCAGCCCTGGCCATAGAAAGAAAGGAGATATTGATAGCGAATCATCCCTTTCTTAGGGAACTGATGAGGAAGAGCATCAATCTCATTTTATCTGAGAAAAAAGATAAGAAAGGGAAAGACGAATCTTCTCTGATTATTAAGCCTTAGAAATTTTTAATAATAAAGATAAAAAAAATTTAATTTTTTTCTTGATTTTTTTTAAAAAGTTTATATATTTACAGCTTTGATTCCTTAAATAAGGAGTTTTTTTGTTTTTAATTAACTATGAGAGGGGGTGATTCCCATGGATTGTCAAACCATCAAAATGGGAACCGAGTGCCCATTTATGACCACAGCAGGCTGTTCTTTTAATGGAGGTTCTTGCCATCCTATTATTGAGCAGTGTGAAGGCTGTAACCACATCATTGAGCTTAATTCTGACAAATTCTGCAGGGTATTTCCTGATCCAAAAGCAAAATGGGCCTATGGTTCATGCAACTTTGCAACGCATGTCAAGAGAGAGATTAAATCAGATAATCATAAGTTGAACCCATTAAAGGCTTCAAAAAGGAGAAGTGGCAAATAAAGCCATTTTTATCCAATGAAAAAAAAGAACAGAAGATAGGGGTTTTGATAAGAAGACCATTTCTTATTCAAACCCCTATTTTTGTATTTAAAGATAGATATCAAACTTCAATCCCCTTCAACATTCATTAAATTTTCCATGTATGATTATTGTTTTGTTTACATAAGAAAAAAATTATTTTATAAAAGAAACTAGACCTAAAATCAAACCCTTATGAATTTAGTTTAAACGGGACTTCAAATCCTTAAAAAAACTATTGCAAAAATATCTTTTTGCGTGGTATTAAATAACTAACTCATTTTTTCCATTTTAATAACTTCTAGTGGCACTCGATTATTGGGTCATGCTACTGGTTTTCGTACAACTGTTAAATATTAAAAATATCCAACATCGCCATCGTCTTTTATATTAGAATTTTAATATTTAAATCAGAAAGGAGGTATTTTATGAAAGGAAAAAATAAAACTGCTATAATGATTTTTACTTTTCTAATTTCTTTGACATTGGCTATTTTTGTCGGTCAAGTATATGCTGAAGATTGCCCATGCGATCCATGTCCAGGAGGTGTATATGGTTGTGCAAATGGCTGCATATCAATCTGTTATTTAGAAACTAATAAATGTCACGCCTCTTGCACT
>JGI2171J19970_10000232_pt1 | contig 26774 bp, 20 predicted proteins | sample DeeMarSWOR324_28_FD_19970 | JGI IMG/M metagenome (IMG submission 19970) | reverse complement strand
GTAGTTGGTGTTGCCAGCGAAGGTCCACGGATCGCTCGGATAGTCACCAGCGTTGGTGTGCGTGGTGCCGCTTAGATCCAGCAGGCCGCTGAGGTCTTCGCTGTTAACGCCGGTGGCAGTGCCGGTGGCCGTGTGCGGGTTACCGTCATAGGTCACGTTATAAGGCGTGACGACGATTACCGCGTCGGCCTTGTTCACCGTGAACCCAGCAGGAGTGCCTGAGTTATCGACCTTGTCCAAAGCGTTCGAAGGGTGGTCATATACACCGTCATTGTCAACATCGACAACGATGTCATAACTGCCAGCTGTGGTGGTGGCTGACCAGATAAGGTAGGGACCGAACTCTTGTCCACTTGTTGTTGCGGTGAGAGTTTGGGTCTCCCAACCCCCAGAAACGTCGGTCAGCGCAGTTCCATCATCCCCTGCATCCCACTGAGCATTTGAAGTAACGTATATGCGCACTATGGCCGTGCCTGTGCCACCCCCTGTTTTAATGTATGCGTATACGTCATCTGTAAGCTGGAAACTGTCATCTTCGCCATCCCAGGTGGGACTATTTGATGACTTGACCCATACAATGCCGAATGCGTCCTCGAAGGTTGTCCCTGCTGTGCTGCTTCCGTCGGTGGCGGTGACACTGAAAGTCCCATCTCCCATAGGACCTGTGTAGGTGGTGGTGAACTGCCCTTCAACATCGGTGGTGGTAGCAAAGATGGTGGTGGTGCCATCAGGGGCAATTACGGTTACTGTCACCTCACTATTGGCATCAAAGCCAGCGCCGGTGATGACCGGAGTATCAGTAGGAAGATAGTCAGTCAGGTCAGTCTGGACAATGGCTTCAGTCGTCTGAGTCTGGCCACTAGTCCCATCAACAATAGCTGTCGGAGTACCTTCGTCGACAACAGCACCATCGTCAACGGCAGTATCTTCATCTATCGGAGTACCTTCATTGACAATAGCACCATCGTCAACGGGAGTATCTTCATCTGTCGGAGTACCTTCGTCGACAACAGCACCATCGTCAACGGCAGTACCTTTATCTGTCGGAGTACCTTCATCGACAACAGCACCATCGTCAACGGCAGTACCTTCATCAGCAGATACAGGGGAGGCGCTTAGAATAAGCCCGACCCACAAGATAACCGCTAGCATGGCTACAGCCATTCCAATAACGAGCAATAGTCTAATTCTTGGCTTCATTACTAAATCTCCTTTCTCTTGTGATTGCCTTATCGCCCGTCGACCTCGGGCATAGTGGCAGCACTTGGAATAGACTAAAATATTTTTTGATCCCTTTGGCCAAATAAAAAACCGACCCTTTGGGTCGGTTTTACTATTAGCTCCACGCTGCTAAAGTAACCAAAATAAAAGCAGCGCTTCACAGCGCCCCATTTCATCAATGTGTACTAGACCACTATATTATCCAATTGTCTGGTACTGCTTGTCAACGTATCCCAAACTGACTTCATCTTACCAATACTAACTGAGCTCACTTTGCCAAGCGTATAGTTTTTCGCCTAAACTTGCTAATTGTCTATAAAACGCTCGAATCGACTTTTTTCGTGATCTCATACTTACATCTGAGTAGAATTAGTTCGGCCAGCACACTTCGTCGCTCTGTTCAATGAGTTATAGTAAGAGGCTTGTATAGTGGTAAGGATGCTCTTATAATTAAAATCCTCAAAAAATAAACTGAAAGGGGGAGTGCGCGAGGAGGCCATTTTTGCTGGTTTTAGATAAGCGGACTCATAAGCCTTTGGTCGTGGGTTCAAATCCCTCCGCTGCCAGTTTTTTGTTCATAGTCCCCAGACGTTCCTTTGGAATCATGACTTTCAGGCTATCCCCCATTGGGTGCTTCTAGAAATAAACCTGGGTGAGAAATTTTCTAGCTAGTAAAACCGCTTTTCACGACTTGGTGCTTCCGGGATGCTTGCAGTTAAAGAGTCTCCGGAGTAAAATCTGCTAAAATGAGTAATGATTTCAGAGAGTAGGTGTGAACATGATAATAAAAGATGAACTGTTAAAAACAGGTAACCATGAAAGGATTTGGCAAAAGTATTGTGGCTTTCTCGATATCTCTCTGGCCGAGTTTATGGAGATACAGGAGCAGTTACTAATGGAGCAGATTGAGCTGGTTTTTGACAGTCCTCTAGGCAGGAAGTTCATGCCCAGAAAGCCAAAAGACATGTCCGAATTTCGTCAGCTTGTTCCATTGACCACCTACGACGATTACGCTGCTTATCTCAGTGAGAAGGATGAAGATGTTTTAGCTGCCAAGCCTTACTGCTGGGGTTGTACCTCGGGTAGGGGAGGTACTTTCAAATGGGTACCGTATACCGAAAGAGCCGTGGAAAAGTTCATAATGCTCAGTGCTGCCATGTCAATCTTGGCTTGTGCTAACAAAAAGGGCGATGTCAACATAGCGAGCGGCGTGCGGATGCTCTACAGCTTACCTCCGTCTCCCTATATGTCAGGGATTTTGCTCCGGCCATCAGCAGAGCTGTGGGACGCTCGCCTTGTCCCTCCTCTTGACAAATATGAAGGTGTTGACTTCGCTACTCAGATTGAGGCTGGATTTCGGATAGCACTGCGCACTGGAGTGGACACACTAAGTGCTTTGACCAGTGTTCTGGTCAAGATGGGGGAACGCTTTACCGAAGGCCCAGGACAGACTAAATTCAATCGAAGCATGTTACATCCGCAAACAATGTGGCGCCTAATTATGGCTTGGCTGCGTAGCAAAAAACAAGGTAGGGCTTTACTACCCAAGGACCTGTGGCCTCTAAAGGGACTAATCTGCTATGGAACGGACACCGCCATTTATAGAGAACAGCTAATACATTACTGGGGGAGGGTACCTTTTGAGATATACGCCGCCACAGAAGCAGGTATAATTGCGTTTCACGCCTGGAATAAGAAGAACATGACCTTTATCCCCTCATACTGTTTCCTTGAGTTCATTCCCGAGGCGGAGTGGCTTAAGAACAGGGAGGATAAAGACTACCAACCAGCCACAATACTTCTGGACGAGGTTGAGCCGGGGCAGCGTTATGAGATTATTATTACTAACTTTTACGGGGGAGCCTTCTTAAGGTATAGATTGGGTGACATCATTAAAATAGCTGCCTTAGAAGACGAAGAGGCTGGGATTAAGCTTCCCCAGATGGTTTTTGAGAGTCGTGCCGATGGCCTTATTGACATCGCTGGCTTCACAAGATTGGATGAGAAAACTATCTGGCAGGCTATTGCCAATACCGGAATAAAATTCGAGGATTGGACTGTCCGAAAAGAATATGAAGGAAATAAGTCGTTTATAAGCCTTTACATCGAACCCAAGCAAAAGATAGAGGTCACAGAGCTAGAAGGGTTGCTTCACCAGCAGCTAGTTGCCATTAACCCGGACTACAGGGACCTAGAAAATATGCTTGGCATCCGACCATTAAGGATAACCCTTCTACCCGCAGGGAGCTTCCAAAGATATTATGAGGCGAAGCAGAAGAGCGGAGCGCACCTTGCCCACCTGAAGCCTCCCCATATGAATGCTCCCGACACTGTTATCCAGAACCTTGTTGAGATCGGGGCAAAACCCCCACGGAAGGAACCGTGAACCATTACTTACTGCTGCCCATAATCCAAACTGTTTTCAGCCTAGCACTGGCGGTTATAGTGCTCAAAGGGCACTTCCGGAGCTTTGTCCATCGCCTGTTCGCTATCGACCTCATTGTTCTAGCTAGTTGGGGTATCGTCATTTTCGGCATGCGAGCAAGCCCAAATATAGAGTATGCCTACGCTTGGGATCGATGGGTGATTCCCTTAGCCCCCCTTATGTCGGTGCTGCTTTATCATTTCTCAGTTCGTTATACCGCCACCAAAATCAACAGATGGCTCTTTCCTTCCCTCTATTTCATTTGTTTTCTTTTTATTCCTTTAGCCAGCACAAACCTTGTGTTCAGCGGCATGCAGATGAAGCCGTATGGCTATGCCCCCATCTTGGGACCGCTTGCGCCTTTCTTTATGCTGTCCGCCTATGTAATATCCATAATGGCACTCGTAATCTTAATTAGAAGCTACAGGAAAGAGTTTTCCGCTGAAAAAAGAAACCGAATAGCGTATATCATCATAGGAATTAGTATTACCTTTGTCGGGGGAGCCTTTGATGTTCTACCGATACTGGGATTACCATTATATCCCGGTGCCATAATTGGTAACATAATTTTTTGCTTCATAACCACGATGGCCATCATCAGACACAAACTTCTGGATATACGCATTGTCCTGCGTAAAGGTGTCGCCTATGTCTTAACCAGCGTTCTAATCGCCATTCCTTTCGTAGGTGTCTTTCTCCTGGTCGCCTTTTTCTTCGACGAAGTTAGATCCTCCCCATGGGTTTTCCTTCTTCTCCTCATCGGATTGGCTTTCATCTTGTTACCGATATGGCAATGGTTTCAAAGGCGGGTCGAAAGATGGTTCTACAGGGATAGATATGATTACCTCAGAGCCCTGGAAACCTTTAGCCGGGACACCCAGAGCGTCACAGACTCCGCCAAGTTAGGTTCTAATGTGGTCAATCTACTTACCGGAGCATTGCGCATTTCGAGCGCCCACATTTTGCAACCGTTGCCCTCTAGCGGTGATTTTATTATCGCATTTTCTTCTGATTCTTATCGTTCTACTTCCCACATAATTCTGAAGAGGGGAAGCTCTTTGGTCAAATGGCTAGAGCACTCTAAGGAAATACTATTTTACGACGATATTGACATCATTCCCCAATTGCAAGGCATTACCTCCAAAGAAAAGGAAAGCCTGCAGCAATTACACACAAAATATATCACCGGGCTGAAAATACCTACGGGCCGATTATCAGGGCTGCTCATCTTGGGGCCAAAACTTTCAGACCAGCCTTACACTATTGAGGATAAGGAGCTAATTCATACCATATGCAGTCAGATGGCCATAGCCTTGGAAAATGCACGGCTATATGCAGTGAGCCAGCAAGAGTTGGCCGAGCGCAAGCAGGCGGAGGAGGCACTTAGAGAATCTAAAGAGTTGTTCGAGAAAACTTTTAATAGCCAGCGGGATGCAATCTTCATCTTGGATGGGAAAAATCCTCCCGCTATCATAGCTTGTAATTTAGCAGCGGAAGGGATATTTGGTTACACCCGCCAAGAATTATTGGGGCACACAACAGCCTTTTTGCACTCGGATGAAGCCTCACTGCGAAAGTTCCAGGCATACCTCTACCCTGCTATAGAAAAAAACGGTTTTTTTTATCTGCCCGAATTCAAGATGAAAAGGAAGGATGGAACAGTATTTCCCACCGAACACAATATAGCGGAGCTCAAAGACCAAGAGGGCAAGCGCATTGGTTGGGTGAGTTTAGTCCGTGACATCACCGAGCGTAAGAGGGCGGAGGAAGAACTAAAGCAGTCACAGAATCAGTTACGCGACCTTTCGACACATATAGAATCTATGAGAGAGGCCGAAAGAACGAGTATCGCACGCGAGGTTCACGATGAATTGGGACAGTCCCTAACAGCCCTAAAAATGGATCTGTCTTGGCTGAACAAGAGACTACCTGGGGAGCAAGAAGAATTAACTAAGAAGATAATAGAAATGTCAAGGCTCATCAACACAACTATACAAACGGTGAAGAGGATTTCTACAGAATTGAGACCGGGGGTATTAGATGACCTTGGTCTTCTGGCAGCCATTGAATGGCAAGCACAAGATTTTCAAGAGCGTACACGAATCAAATGTAAACTTACCGCTGAGGGTAATGATATCAATCTAGACCGGGACCTAGCTACAGGGGTTTTCCGGATCCTTCAGGAGGCACTTACCAACGTTGCTCGCCATGCTAATGCGACAAGAGCTGAAGTAAGCCTGAAGAAAAGAGATGGGCAGCTAATGCTACAGATCAGAGACAACGGCAAGGGGATTACAAAGAAGCAGATTGCCCATCCCAAGTCGTTTGGACTGATCGGAATGCGCGAGCGTGCCCGTTCCTGGAATGGAAGCGTCAAAATTGACGGTATTTCAGGTAAGGGGACTATAGTAACAGTGAGTATTCCCCTTACACGAGAGGAGGAAGGCTATGATGAGAATATTAGTCGCTGATGACCATGCTGTTGTTCGTAATGGGCTGAAGCAGATTGTTAGCGATGTTCCTGATATGGTTATAGCTGCTGAAGCGAGCAATGGGCAGGACGCACTACATAAAGCATTGGAAGGTGATTATGACGTTGTCTTGTTAGACATTACCATGCCCGATAGAAGTGGCCTTGATATCTTAAAGGAAATCAAAAGTCAAAAGCCTGGACTCCCCGTTCTGATATTAAGTATGCATCCGGAAGAACAGTATGCGGTGAGAGCTTTAAAGGCCGGCGCTGCAGGGTATTTGACCAAAGAAAGCGCACCAGAGGAATTGATAAAAGCTATGCGAATGGTGTCAGGTGGCGGTAAATACGTCACTTCGTCTCTCGCCGAAAAGCTAGCTTCTGTTTTGGAAACTAGTGCTGAAAAACCTCTTCACCAGGCTCTTTCCGACCGCGAATATCAGATACTGTGTATGATAGCCTCTGGCAAGCGTGCAAAACAGATTGCTAATGAATTATTTTTGAGCACAAAAACCATCAGCACCTATAGGTCTCGTATTCTGCAAAAAATGAATATGAATAATAATATGGAATTAACCCGCTACGCCATGCAAAACCAGCTGGTATCCTGAAAAGAGGGCAAGCAATGAAAGAGGGTGCCCAGCACTTAATGGCACGGTCAGCGAAAGTTAAGTACCCGTAGTGATGACTCCTGCTTTCTAGTCCACCTAACCAACGAAGCCACTATCCCCATATCATATCAGGTCTCTTTTGTACAACGCGACAAAGTGATTAGCCAAAATCCTACAAAAAGTTCAGCATTTGGCTGACAGCTATTCTATAGTCCCGCTTGATAGTATAGATAGTAGCAAAAAGATAGGGAAACTGGCCGGATACGCGCTGAGAGCGAGTTGGGCAAAGATACCACCTTTTTGTGGAACTACCTATCAGTAACGATAGAGAAGGAGTCATAAAATAAGGAAAATCCTGATAGTTGAAGATGAACCAGCCATCTGCCAAGTTTGCCAGAAAGTCCTTGCCAACGAAGAACTTGAGATAGATATCGCTGCCAATGGCAAGCTTGCTCAAGATATGTTAGATGAAAAGGACTATGAGCTTTGCCTGATTGATATTAGGACACCCGTAATGAACGGTGAACAGCTCTACCAAGTCATTGTTGAGAAACATCAAAAGCTAGTTGGGGGCGTGATATTCACCACTGGGGACATGGCCGATGAATATACCAAGCACTTTTTGGAGGTAGCTGGCAGACCGTTTTTACCTAAACCATTCACGCCTGATGAGTTAAAGACCATGGTCCGAGAAACCTTGGGCCAAATAACGAGATAACTGTAAATGAAGAAGGAATATGGGTTGTTGATGACAAAATGCGAGACATGTCAATCAGTCCTTAGCAGTTCGAAAGAGGCTTAGGTTATGCCAGTCATAATCAATGGAAATACCTATTATAGAACCTCAGAGGCCTGTCGAGCGGTGGGTATAGGCAGGTCTACCCTGTTACGATGGCTTAAGGCCGGTATTCTTGACGATGTACCTTACAGGGACAGAAGAGGGTGGAGACTGTTCACGAAGGCTGACATCAAGAGAATCGCAGAAGAGGCTCACAAGGTCAAGGAAACAATTACTTAAACCGAACTATCGCTGGTGCTGAAGCCATCAAAATAACCTACATCTGTTCCCTATGTGGCCAGAATTATCCCACCTATTGGGTGCTTTCCGAAATCAACTTGAAGAGCTGGGGCCTTAGCGGTGGTGTTTCAAGATTCTTAGTATATCAGGACACTATGTTAATATTATCGCTATTTGGCAGAGTTCTTGCGTTCATTGTCTGCAAGCTTTTTACTATGTTGCCAAAAAGCAAGGCTAATAATGACTAACGCAATTCCAATTGGCAGATAGCTTCCTATTCTACTGCTAACTGCACCCACTATAATGAAGATAAGCCCACCAATTAAAAAAAATATAGAAGCAGTTTTATATGATTTTGATTTCTCGGGTGATTTATTGCTCATAGCAAAGGTTTCTTTCTTCTACCAGGCGGTACACCGAGCCTATTACACGTCCCTCTGGCAGCCAATATAAGTTAGTCATCTTTGAATCTGAGTGTATTTCACCTACAAAGCATTGTCAACTCCCTGAAAATAGAGCTAACTAGTGTAGCGCTACTGCGTTATAATATTTACTAGAACGTTAAGAGGAGAGTGATAATGAAAAAAATCATAATTGCCGGTATGTTGTTAGTGTTTACAGTTATTGGCCTGGCTGCATGTAGCTCCTCCGATTTTATGCTTGATGATACAGAATGGTTTTTAATGTCGTATGGTGAACAGAACGATCCACAAGTTATCATAGAAGATACCGAGNTAACCGCGACATTCGACAGTGCCAAAGGTGAGGTCAGTGGTTCTGCTGGCTGCAACGTCTATTTTGCCAGATACGAAGTCAGAGACAACGAGCTGTCCATATTTGAAATAGCTTCCACAGAGATGGCCTGTCTTTCACCTGAGGGAGTAATGGAACAGGAACAAGAATTTCTGACGATTCTTGCCGGTGCGCAGTCTTCTCAGGTCAATGACACGACATTAACGATTTTCTGCTCGGGTGGGCAGCAACTATATTTTACTACGGCCCCTAGAACTCAATAAGAAATAATCCGCTCCATCCTCGCCTTTGGTAAAATCTCCCGGTCTCTCCGCCAGAAATGCCAAAAGCCTCTGCTTGACTACACAACCCGCCCCCCCTATGATAAGACTAGGACAAATCAAGCGGATTTCCTCATAGGAGGTGCATACCATGGAACAACCCGCCGCGCTTATTGAGCGTGTTGAGTACTACTATACTTTGGTTCCTAATAGGGTTGGAGCGGGGGCTAAGGTTTTCAACGAGCTCAAGGCACAAAATGTCAGCCTGATTGCTTTCAATGGCTTCCCATTGAGCGCGCAACGTAGTCAGCTCGACCTCGTGCCGTCCAGCGGGGCTGCCCTCGTGGCGGCGGCACAAAAAGCAGGGATAAAGCTGGTAGGGCCAAAGGTTGCTTTCCTGATCTCGGAGTGGGAGCACATAGGTGCCGTCGCCGACATACTTAGCAAGCTTGAGCAAGCGGGGGTCAACGTCACCGCCATGCAAGCCATCGAAACCGGCGACTGGCGTTACGGAGCCATCATCTGGGTAAAGCCACACGATATCGACAAAGCCGCACAAGCACTGGGTATCGCCTAAGGCATCTTACTTTACGTTTCTGATAGCGTCGCATTTGATGAGAGGCGGTAGAAGGGGGCTTATCCATGGCTAGGGACATACACTCCTGAGCAGATCATGAAAAAGCTCAGTAACGATAAGCCAGAAATGCAGATTCAAGATAAATGGGTTAAAGTCGGGGAGATCAATACCCATTATCTGGTAGGCGGTGAGGGATCACCGCTCGTTCTCATTCATGGCGGTGCAAGTTGTGCCGACGATGAGTGGGTCCATAATTTGGAGCCATTGGCACAACATCATCGTATCTATGCCCCAGACCTGGTGGGCTTTGGCAAAACCGATAAGCCCCCGGTAGACTATACCTTTAAACTATTCAGCTCTTTTTTCGAGGACTTTATGAACGCATTGGAGCTGAGACGAGCCTCAATTGCGGGGCACTCTCTAGGAGGCGGAATTGCTTTAGGATTTACCCTAACCCACCCCGATAGGGTGGAAAAGCTTATCCTAGTAGATAGTAATGGCCTAACGGAAGACATTGCCTTTGTGGGAAAGCTACTCATCCCCTTTTTTACATTAAAAGCTAAGCTGAAGAATGATGAAACATATATGTCTATGCTACGGAATCAAGAGGAGAACCTGGTTTCTTTTTTGGACAGATTACCAGAGATGAAAACTCCCACGCTTATAGTATGGGGGGAATGGGACGGATACATGTCAGTGAAACTCGCCCATAGAGCACATACGCTAATCAAGAATTCCCGACTATTCGTATTCAAAAGATGTTGGCATGCCCCCCAAAGAAGGCACGCTGCGGAATTCAATAGCTTGGTTTTAGATTTTCTGAGGCAATAAATTAGGCTATGAGCCGAGGTTAGAGTCCAGGCACTTAGCGGTCTGTCTACATAGTCTTAAGAGCTTAATCCACTCTCAGGGACTGGCCCTCGTAAGCCTCTGGTCGTGGTTTCAAAGCCTTCCACTGCCAGAAACAGTGGGGCAAACCCAACAGGGTTGGCCTTTATTTTTGCCTAAAGCATGCAGAATGTGCTATAAATACTGGAACGCGTCCTTGCGATATTTCTGGCACTTTTAAGTTCCTTAGCTATCAAATGGAAGACTGGAGTGCGCATGGAAACACTACGGCAAATCAAATATGAGCCTGCCAGGGTGACGGGCGGCTATACCGACCGCATACTCAGGGTGAATTTGAGCACACTGGAAATTACCATCCAGAAACTACCCCCCGATTTCAAGAGCAAATATATTGGCGGCCGAGGATACGCCCTTAAACTTATCTGGGACGGCACAACAAAGGAAACCGGCTACTACAGTCCTGATAATATTCTGGTAATGGCCAGCGGACCACTGGGCAATGAGCCCGCCTTTCCCGGAACGGGCAAGTTCATCGTGGGCACTATTTCACCCTTGACCGATACATTTATTGATTCCAATGTCGGCGGCCATTTCGGGCCGCTGCTGAAGCTGGCCGGTTTTGATGCCCTGGCTGTTTCCGGGCTCTCCGGAGAAGAGGTAGTCATTATGATTGACGGCGACGAGCAGACCATCACTATTGCCGCAGCTCCCGTCTATCCAACGGAAATCAATAATGGCGCGCTTTCCTTCGGCCAGAGACTGCTCAAAGACATCAATGGCGGCGAATATAGCGACTGCCTGGCGGCGGTAACGGCGGGGGAAGGCGCCTGCCACGCTCGTTTCGGGGTGATTCACAGCCTCTTCTTTGACCGCAGGCGAGGCAGAATTCGCTCGAAACAGGCGGGGAGGGGCGGCACTGGAACGGTGATGCGGGCCAAGGGGCTCCGAGGCATTGTGGTGCGCTCCAGCCTGTCCAGGGTAAACGGCAATAATGCTATTGATAAGAAGGGGGTGCGGGAGGCGGGACGCCAGCTAAAGAAGGTTATCTCTACAGCCGACCCTAAACAGCTCCACCTATCGGCCTGGGGAACCACTATCCTATCCGAGTATATGGATAAATTCCACGTCTTTCCCATCAACAACTACCAGTACGGTCACAGTCCCCAGTCGGCCAGCCTCTTTGGCCACGTCTTCCTTGACCGCTACTTTACCCAGAAGATACCCGATGGTTGCTACTACGGATGTAACCTGGCCTGCGCCAAGGGTGCCGAAAATGTCGAGCTGACGCGCGGTCCCAAGGCGGGGCAGAGGGTGAGCATTGACGGGCCCGAATATGAAACGGTGGGTGCCGTGAGCTGCATGGGCATCTTTGACACCCATTTCGCTATGGAATACAACTGGTACTGCGATGAATACGGCCTCGATACCATCTCTACGGCGGTGACCATCGGCTTTTTCATGGAGTGCTTCCAGCGGGGATACTTAACTGTTGATGACACCGGTTACGAGCTGACCTTCGGTAACATAGAGGCGGTGGACAGGTTGCTGCACGAAACAGCCATTGGTAAGGGTTTCGGCAATGTTGTCGGCCAGGGTGTGGCTAGAGGCAAGGAATGGGTCGCCGAGAAATATGCTGCCCGAAATAACACGCCCAAAGATGCGGTCATGGCGGAGCTGAATAAATTCGGCATGGAGGTCAAGGGGCTTGAGTTCTCCATGTACATCAGTAAAGAGTCGCTGGCCCAGCAGGGCGGTTACGGCTTCGCTCTCAAAGGACCGCATCATGACGAGGTATGGCTGATCTTCATAGACCAGGTCTACCAGGAGCTGCCAACCTTAGAGGACAAAGCGGAGGCGCTTAAGTGGTTTCCCCTGATTCGCACCTGGTTTAACGCTACCGGACTCTGCAAGCTACACTGGATTGATGTGCGCAATCCGGAGGCAGCCAGTACCGAGGAACCAGCCAAGAACCTGCCCACACTGGCCCAATACACCCGCTACCTTAACGCGACCACAGGGAGCCAAAAGGCCCTTCAGGATATTATTGATGATTCGGAGAGGCTGTACATACTGCAGAAGCTAATAAATGTGCGCCATGGTAAAGGCAGGCGGGCTGATGACCAAATCCCCCTAAGGGCAATGGGCCCCGCCTTCTTTAACGAATACCAGTCACGGGCTGAATACTACGACGAATGGTTGCGAAAAAATCTCGGGGATGGTAAGCTGCCAGCTAGCCCGGAGGAGCGGCATAAAATCCTCATCGAGAAAAGGAGCCAGGCCTATCAGCAGCTCTGCGATGCTGTCTACGAAAAGAAGGGTTTTACTAAAGAAGGGATACCCAGGCGTGAAACCGTGGAGAAATTCTCTCTCATGGACGAACAGGCAAGGAAGCTATTTGATGAACTGGGCATGTGATCTAAGAAAATGATAGCCTTAATTGAGTTCATGGGAATGCAACGCGTTATTACCAAAACAAATAGCATAGATATGCCCATCTCCCAAGAGACGAGGGTAAATGACGCCCTGGAATACGTCAGGCGCAGGTACCCCGAGCTTCATTTGGATGAAGGGATGAGCCTCATCACCGTCAACCACGAGATAGCTTCTCTGGACAGGGTCCTAAAAGCTAACGATACCGTCTCCTTTCTGCCCTTTATCGGCGGCGGCTGACGCGGAGCCTGCCTTTTGCTGGTTTTAACGAGCCTATCTCATAAGCCTTGTGTCGTGGGTTAAGAGCTAACAACGGAAGAACTTCGTAAGTTCATTGACTAAAGAACTGGCTACACCCTACGCAAGCCACGATAGATAGCACACGTACTCTCCGGTCTCAATGTCCTTCACAATTACATATCTTCTCCGAAGCCCGGATTGTCCGTGGATTTCTAGAACGACAAAATCAGGGTAAAATTCAACCTCCTCGCTGCCCCCGTCATAGTGCATGACTTCTCCCTCAATGAGTTTTTCAATAAAATCGGCTGCTTCCTCGATGTCATAGCGGTTTCCTTTACGGCCCTGCACCATTGGCCCGAAAGATGGTCCCTCCTTTTCAGACCAATTGGTCACGTTTACCGAAGCTATCTTTTTAAGCCGCTCAAGAATTTCCGCTCTACTCATCTTAGCCATTTATAGCCTCCTTGCTACAATAATTCCTCATGGCCGCAGTTTCTTAAACCATGAAGGTTATTCTTCGTCGTGGCCCGACGTCCGGGTGTACAAGGTGCCGTTGCCGCCGGTAAAAAAGAAAACGGGGCTATCGATTCTGTGGAACAGGAGGGGAAGGTGCTTCATGCCCCGGGGAACGAAGATGAGGCTGGCTTCGGTGATGATATATTTTTCATCCTCAAGCCAGAGCTCGATTTCGGCGTTCAAATCGCGCGGGTTTTCCCGGTTACAGCCCATGAACCCCAGGATCTCATCGAAATCGTGGGTATGGGCTATCTCCATCTGCACCGCTTCCGAACCGTGCTTCTCCCAGAGCCAGACGCAGTCAAAGTAAAAGGATCCCTTGAGGACACTCTCGTCCAGCGATAACATACGGGTGGCCTCGAAATAGTTACCCGCCTTCCTCTGCTCCTCCATTCTTCTCAGCATTCCTGCCGGCGGTGGCTCGGAAAAACATTCGGTGATGATGTATTTGTCATACTTCCTTTGGGCCATTTTCTTATCTCCTCCTTTAGTCTATCGTTTCACCAGTTTTAAGGCTTTTGCCCCAACAGCTCTAAAATAATTCCGCCGACGTTGAGGTCTAGGTAAGCCAGCTCGGGCCCGTCGGGGAACTTGGCCCGCAGCAATTCGACGGCGCCTTCTTTGACAAGACTGGACGTCACCTTATCAAAGTCCTTCACGGAAAACATGACGTGCTGAATCCCCTCCCCCTTTTCCTCCAGATACTCCCCGTGGGCGGATTTCTTCTCCAGCGGCTCGATGAGCTCGAGCTGCACATCGCCCAGCTGGGCCATGCTGATTTTGACCTTAGCCTTATGAGGCTGCCCGCGGTACCACTCCTCCCTATCCGGCGGCAGCACGGCGGTCTCAAAGGGGCCTATGCCCATTGATTCCAGGCGCTTAATCGCCTGGTCAATGTCCCTGACCACCACCCCCACCTGCCTTATCTTCCAAGATTGCGTCTTTGTTTCCATACTTCTCTCCCTTTAATTGATTTACCCCCTGGCCAGCCTTACGTCCACCACGGCCGGCTTACCTTTTCGCACCCGCTCCATGGCCTCTTTAAGGGTTGGCAGGACGTCATTCGGGTCCATCACCGTCTTACCGTAACCGCCGCAGGCCTGGGCTACCAGGCCGTATTCGGGGGACGGAGTGATATCCACCCCCAGCTCGAACCCCATCTTGTCCGAGAGCTCGGTCCCGGAAAGCATCTGCACCAACCCCTTGATAACACCGTAGGACTGATTGTTAAAGACGACGGATAGAAACGGGGCCTGGTAAGAACTGGCCGACCAGAGAGTAGCCAAAGGGCAACCCCAGACAAAGCCCCCGTCCGTCATCAGGCTCACCACCGTTTTATCAGGGGCCGCCACCTTGGCGCCGAGGGCTGCTCCCAACGCCCACTGAATGGCGCCGCCGGCGCAGCCCAAAAGCGTCCCTGGTTTGGTCCGCGCGATTTGCTCTGTTACCGACGCCGAGTGGCTTATAACATGGTTAACGATGATAGTGTTCTCGTCCACGACCTGGCTGATACAGTGGCCCAGCCAGTCCGGGGAAATCGGCTTCTGACCGGCACTTTTGGCCCCAAAAGCGCGCCACTCTTCCCGCTCCTTTCGGTGTTTGCTTTCGAGTCGAGTGGAACGCTCGCGGATTACAGCGCTATTTTCGGGAGTCAGTTTTTGGTGGATGGCTTTATTCAGCGCCGGTATGGCCTTTAGCGAGTCAGCCTCGATATAGATATCCGCCCCCCGCCCCCAGAGAGGTCGGCCCTGCGTCATAGGATCGATATCGATATGGATGATTTTTGCGTCTTGGTGAGGTATCCCCTCAGCGGGCACATAGGGAATATCGTAGTCGATGACCAATAGCACATCGGCCTCGGCTATGTAGGGATTTGGCTTGCGGCTGCCCCCGATATCCTCGATTCCCGCTGAGAGGGGGTGGGTAGTCGGGAAATTCATCCTCGTCAGCCCCGAGAGCACCGGCGCGCCCAGGGTCTCGGCCAGCTCTATCAGCAGCGCCACCGATTCGGGATGACGGCTGGTATAGCCCGCCAGGATAAAAGGATTCTTTGCTTCAAGCAGCATCTCGGCGGCTTTAGTCAGATTGTCGGCATCAGGCGCACCCGCCGACGTTATCGGCATCGCAGGCGCCGCCGGAATAGGCATTTTGGCGACCTCTTCGGCCATGATTTCCTGGGGATAAGAAAGGTGAACCGGCCCGCAGGGCTCGGTAAAAGCAATCTTAAAAGCCTGCTGGAGGACGTCGTGGATATCCTCGCCGCTGTCCAGCATATGGTCCCACTTGACGCAATTACGCAGGGTGCGGCAGACGTCAAACGGCTCTTGCTGCCAATCCACCCGCTGGTCCGAGGGTGTTTTCCCCGCCCACAGTATGACGGGTACCCGCCCCCATTGGGCGTTATGTATGGCCCCACCCACCTGAAGAGTGCCCAGCTCATCATGCACCATAACCACCTGCGGCCGCCCCGAAACCAGGTAGTGCCCGTGGGCGGCGGCCATAGCCACCGATTCGTCCAGGCAAAGTACCAGCTTCGGCGTGCGTTTGCCCGCCGCTTTGTATTTCAAAAAAGCCACCTGAATGGGAGCGATAACCGACCCCGGGTTAAAGAAGATGCACTCCACACCGTTGGCGTTGAGCGCCTCGATGAAAGCCTCGGCCCTCTGGTACTTCTCCATTATTACCTCCCTATCTCGGGCAAGGGCACGCCCTGGTCAATCAGGGATTTCTGCAGGGCACTATGGTCCACCTCTCTCGGCCTGATGCCCTGCTTCACCGCTAGCGCCGCTGCCGTGCCCGCCGCCTGCCCGACGGCTATGCAGTGCGGAATAAGGTTGAAGTCCTCCTGGACGATATCCTCGGCTGAGTAGATACGCCCCGCCACCAGCAACCCTTCCACTTTTTTGGGCACCAGGGAGCGGTAGGGAATATGCACGTGGGGGTGTTCCGCCGAGACATTGTAGTTGAGGTCGGGGCAAACGGCTATGGTATCCTCGAAAACCCGGCCCGAGCGCATGTCCTGCTCGGTGATCAGGTACTCGCCCGCCACCCGCCGGCTCCCCCGCGTGCCGAGCTGGGGGGCGGTGTTTAAGATAAAGCTCCTCTTAAAACCGGGCACGTGCTTTTTGAAAAAGTCGTGTGTTAGCAGCATCTTCTTGCGGACGTTAACCTCTAACCAGGTCAGGTCCTCGACATTGAGGATATCCCGCCCCGGAATCCAGTTGTTAATCCAGACCACGTCGTCAAGCGCCGTGGGCTGCCACACCGGAAAGCCACCCGACTTCACCAGCTTCTCCATCATTTGGCTGTACCCCTTCTGGTCAGAGCGCTTGAAGTCGCGCGCCTTCTTGGTGTCGACATTGCCCAGCAGAAAGACCACGGCGGCGGTGGATATCCTGAGCTTGGGGCCGATGCTCCTGTCGAAGTCGGCTCCTGCCGAGGGCAAGAGGTCACCGTCCCCGGTAGCGTCGATGATAACCTTCCCCGTTATTGCCTGCCGCCCTTCCTTACTCTCGAAGATAATACCCTTCACGGTATCATTATCAGTGATAGCCCTGGCCGCCCAACAATGTAGCAGCAGCTTTACCCCCGCCCCCTCCACCATGTCATTGAGGACGCACTTCAATATCTCGGTATCGACGTTGGCGCTTAATCTTACCCTGCCCTGCCGCACAAACATGGGAGAATAGTCGAACCAGCGGTCGACTGTCTTTTTATCATCGGAGCCCAGCTCTTCCTTCTTGGGCATAACGACGGCGTCCCTGACGGCCAGTCGGTCGAGCCACTCCTGGCAAAGCCCGGCTATCTGCTGCTCGCTGGTGCCATCGCTCATGTGCGGAATGAGCAGCACCAACCCACCCGTAGCCATACCTCCCAGGTGCCCGTACCTCTCCACAAGTATAACGTCAGCCCCGTTACGGGCCGCAGCCACGGCGGCGCTGTGGCCTCCGGGACCGCCCCCCACCACCACTACCTCAGCCTCACGATAAACCCTTATCTGTCGGGCTGGTTCTCCAATAGTCTTGGGTGATGAAGCGCGCTCCATGAGCTATCTCCTCAATATTCTTGTTTTAAAAGCAGATTGCGGGGTTTGGGGCAGTTTGTGATAGAATAGCATAAAATTGTCTGGGCTGGAAGGAGGCAGACCGTGGGGAATTCTGACTCGTTAAAGATCGACGCCTACGCTCACATTTCACCCCCCAGATATACCGAAGCTTTGCGTCAAAACTACCCGAAGTTCTACAACGCGCTGCTGGGCAAAGTAACCCCGCTCTTCGATATGGAGGAGAGGTTCCGGATAATGGACAAATACCAGCCGCTGGTACAGGTGCTGACGGTGGGGCCGGTGCCGCCGCTGGAGGCGTTTGCCGACCCCCAAAAAGCGGTGGACTTGGCCAGGATGGCCAATGACGAGATGGCGGAGTTAATCCTGAAATATAATGATAGATTTATCGCCGCCATCGCCCTGCTCCCCATGAACAACGTCGAAGCGGCTCTGAAAGAGACCGACCGGGCCATCAATGAGCTGGGCTTTAAGGGCATCTATATGCACAGCAACATCAACGACAAGCCCCTGGACTCCCCCGAGTTCAGGCCGCTTTTCGAAAAGATGGCCAAATACGACCTGCCGATATACATCCACCCCTGGCGGGGTGACGACTTTAGCGATTATAAGACCGAAAAGACCTCGAAATACATGATAGCCAGCATCTTCGGCTGGCCCTACGAGACGACGGCGGCGATGACCCGCTTGGTCTTCAGCGGGATTATGGAAGAATATCCGAGCCTGAAGGTGGTTACCCACCACTGCGGCGGCATGGTGCCCTACTATGAACAGAGGATACTGCAGCATTACCGTTTTCAGGAAAAGAGCTACCAAAAAGAGGTGGACTTCCTGCACCAGCTCCCCAAGACTCCACTTGAATACTACAAGATGTTCTACAACGACACGGCCATTCACGGCAACACCCCCGCCCTGATGCTGGCCTATCACTTCTGGGGCGCCGACCATATAGTCTTGGGGGCGGATATGCCCCTGGGGGACTATGAGCGCGGCGTCAGGAGTTACCGGCAGACGATAAAGGCTATCGAAGCCATGGAGATAACCGAAGACGAAAAGAGGCAGATATTCGCCGACAACGCCCGCCGTCTGCTGCGCCTATCGGTTTGACGGGATGCTTAGGCCAGCCCCAGCTCTTTTAGCTTAGCCGGCGTCGGCTTGCCGTTTTTATCCCAGCCCCGCGCCTCGTAGTACTCGTCGAGCATGGTATCGAGGTCTTGCTGGCTGATAAGCTGCCCCGCCGAACCCCCCGCCTTGATTGCCTCGGTCATGATGCGTTTGGGGAAGGTATCGTCCTTGCGGCTGAAGCCCTCCCGACCGTTGAAAAGGCGGGCCACGTTGTTTACCCTCTCCCCGACTTGCTGGACTTCATCGGCGGTGAGGCGCATCCCGGTAGCCGCGTTGACCAGGTCGGCCGTATTCTGACAGGCGATATCGGGCACGGCCATATCGAGGATAAAGGCGCACATGGGGGCGCAATCGCAGGTTACACAACGGACGTCCTGGTTCCATTTGGTCAGCCGGCCCTTACCTTTTATGTCAAAACGATCTACTTCTTCAGGATGGGGGATGCCGAAAATCTCCTGGTAGGCGTAGCCCCGGTTGTGGTCGGCTCCGGTGTAGGATGTGGCGTAATTCAGGCCGTGGGCTTTGGCCCCCCTGACATCGTAAGCTGGCAGCTCCAGGCCCTTGATATTCATGGCGTAATCCCCGGAGCCTTTGCCGATTTTCTCGGCCACCTTTTTAGTGCCCTGCCCCAGCAGGGCTCCCAACCCCTCCTGGTAGGCTATACGCCGCAGCATCTCAATCACGGCCTGGTGGTTACCGAACTTTAGCTCAAGACCATCGGTATCCTTCTTGGTCAGCAGGCCCTTCTCATAAAGCTCCATGGCAAAGCCGATAGTGACGCCGGCCGACATGGTATCTATGCCGTATTCGTCGCAGAGTCGGTCGGCGGCAATGATGGCGGGCAGATAGCCCACGCCCACGGTGCTGCCCAGCGCATAGGTCGTCTCGAATTCAGGCCCTTCACTGAGGTAACCAGCATAGGGGCCCTCTTTGACCAGCTTGACCTGGGTGCAGCCCACCGGGCAATCGGCGCAGTGCGCGTTAGTAACTATCATGGAGTGCTGGGCGTCGCGGCCCTGCTCTTTGACCAGATTGATCTCACCGGTGGCCGACCAGTTCTTGGTCGAATAGATTCCCTTTTCGGTCATTTCGTCAATTATCATGGGGGTGCCGTCCTTGGCGAAATCGGGATAAAGCACCTCGCTGTCTCTCATCGCCTTGTTAAAAGCCTGGCGAGCTTTTTTAAACTTGGCGGCGTCGGCTATAGCTGGCCTCTGCTGTCCACGGATGGCAATAGCCTTCAGGTTTTTGGAGCCCATCACCGCCCCCAACCCCTTTCTGCCCGCCGCCCGTCTTTCGTTGACAATACAGGCCATGGGGACGAGCTTCTCGCCGGCCGGGCCGATGCAGGCCACCCGGTAGTTGTGGTCGCCGAGTTCCTCCTTTATAAAAAGCTGTGTATCCGTAGTCATCATGCCTTTCAGCTTTTCCGCAGACCGGAAGCGCACCACGCCGTCCCTGATGGCTATGTAGATGGGCTTCTCGGCCTTACCCTCGATGATTATCATGTCGTAGCCGGCCTTTTTCATCTCGGCCGGGAAATGACCCCCGGCCAGAGCCATCCCTATGGCATTTGTCAGCGGCGACTTGGCCACTACGGCCATGCGGCTGCTGCAAGGAGCACCGGTAGCGGTCAGCGGGCCGACGGCAAAAATCAGCTTATTCTCTTTACCCAAGGGAGGAGTTCCCGGTTTTAGCTCATCGTACAGGTATTTTATGGCAAAACCGGTACCGCCCAGATAGTTCTTGGCCAATTCTTCCGAGACCGTCTCTTCTCTGGTAGTCTGATTGGTTAAGTCCACCCTAAGTATCTTTCCCGTATAGCCGCCTTTATACATGAAAATACCCCCGCATAAAATTATTCCAATGATAGTTTATTAGAAAAGTCCTATGTTAGCAATACAAATCTTTCCCAAATCAGACCCTAACCATTATATCACTATTCCGGTTCTTTTTATCTTTAACTATATGGGTTACGTGGAGACGTTGGCCCATTGTGAACTAACTTCGGAGAAAGCAGAAAGCTTCCTGCGGAATAAATCCATATAGTCGTTCAACTTTTCTTTGGTCTTGGCTTCAAAGCGTAGTGTTAGCACCGGCAAGTTTGAAGAGGCGCGAACAAGCCCCCAACCTTCGTCGAAGCTCACCCTGGCACCATCTAAATCGAATACCTTATATCCGTCAGCCTTGAATTCTTGGACCAACTTGTTGACGACACTAAATTTGTCTTCGTCTGGACAATCAACTCGTATCTCCGGGGTGGAATAGTAATGAGGAATATCAGCTAAAACTTCCGACAACGCTTTGTCATGCCGCGACAGGGTCTCCAACAAGCGCAAAGCTGAGTACAACGAATCATCGAAACCATAGTAGCGGTCGGCAAAAAACAAATGGCCGGACATCTCACCGCCAAGAGGAGCGTTGACCTCTTTGCACTTCTGTTTGATAAAACTATTCCCCGTCCTCCACATAACCGGGACACCACCGGCCCTCTTAATCTCATCCGCCAGAACCTGCGAGCACTTGACATCAAAGACAATCTTGGCCCCTGGTTGGCTTTGGATAATTTCTCGGCTCCAGACAACCAATAGTTGATCGGCCCAGACGGTGTTTCCCTGGTCATCAATTACCCCAAGCCTGTCGCCATCTCCGTCGAATGATAGCCCCAGATCAGCCTTATCTTGTCTGACTCTTTCTATAAGGTCTCTATTGTGTTCCACAATGGCTGGGTCAGGGAAATGATGCGGGAAAGAAGGGTCAATATCACAGTAGAGTTCTACCACATCACAGCCTGTCCTAGCTAGCAGATTGGGAGCAAAAGCTCCGGCTGTTCCATTGCCACAGTCCACTATGAGCTTCAAGGATTTAGATATTTGGGAGCGGGAAAGCGTATCTTGAAAATAGGCTTCGACCACCGGCTCTTCCTGATAAGATCCCCGGCCTTTATCAAAGGCGGCGTCTTCTATTATCCGCCTTATTTCCTGGACCTCTTCCCCAGAAATAGTATAGCTGTAACCTTTTGCCAGCTTGAAGCCGTTCCACTCTGGTGGATTGTGAGACCCCGTGATCATTACCGCTCCCTCACTCTGAAGGTGGTACTGCGCCCAGTAGACAATGGGGGTCAAGAGCATGCCGAGCTCAATCACATTGCAACCGGTCGACAAGAGTCCCTCAACCACTGCCTCATTAAAAGATTTTGAAGAAGGTCGGCTATCATAACCTACTACGACTTTATCTATGCCCCGCTTCCTTAGAAAAGTCCCGTAAGCCTTGGCCACAAGTTCTACCGAATCTAGGTTCAGTTCGCCCTTACTTATCCGGCCACGGATGTCAGCCGGTCGAAACATGTTGGGATTAACCTTCATCCTTGGGGCTCCTCACCTTCTGTCTTAATTTCCCATGTAGAGGCTTGGCTTCAATCATGATCTGTATAATCTGGCTTGGAATTCGAGTTTAATTCTTAGGGACGGGGTTGTCAACACCCGAAAATCAGGGTTTGCGGAATTGACAAGGCCAGAAGTTTGATATATCTTAAGTTACTCTTTGCCGCCGACTCTGGGAAGGTTTTGAGGCAGGGCACGTGAAATCAGCTAGTTCAGAAAAGCCAGACCAGCCTGATGAGGGTGAGCGCTACCAAGAGCTCTTGGCGCTGAGCCGGGTCTCCGCCGCCATCAGCGGCTTGTGGGACCTGGACGCCGTCCTCAAGGTAGCCCTTGATAACGTCCTCAAAATCATGAAGGGCACCATCGGCGGCATCCTCCTCGTCGATGAGCGGACCCAAAGGCTGTCCTACCATATCCATCAAGGCTTAAGTGACAGTTATGTAGAGAACATGCACCTCGGCCTGGGTGAAGGCATCGCCGGCAGAGTAGCCCAAAGCGGCAAAGCGATTCTACTGGAGGATATCTCCGCCGACTCTCGCGTGGCCCACCCCGACCTGGTAAACGCTGAGGGGCTAAAGGCCTTTATCTGCGTCCCCATCAGGGCCAAGGACGATGTGCTGGGCGTGATTAACGTGGCCAGCCGTCGGGCGCACCGCTTTAGCCGCCATGATTTACACCTCTTGCACTCTATCGGCGACCAGCTTGGCGTCGCCATCCAGCAGGCCAGGCTCTACGAGCGGCTGCGCAAGGCGAGGGAAAGATACCGCAAGCTCACCCGCCAGATTCTGGTCGCCCAGGAAGACGAGCGCAAGAGGCTGGCCATCGAACTGCACGATGAAACCAGCCAGACGCTCTCCGGGCTTACCCTGCAACTCCAGGCGCTGGCGGATATTGCCGAAAAGTCCAGCGGCGACACTGAGCTCATAACCCGACTAAAGAAGGTGCAATCCCTGGCCGTCCAGGTACACACCGAGATAAGAAGGCTGATGACCGACCTGCGCCCTTCGCTGTTAGACACCTTAGGGTTGGTCCCCGCCATTCGCCAGCTGGCCGATACCAGGCTGCGCCCCCTCAATATCAACGTAACCGTGGAGGTCACGGGTAAGGAAAGGCGCTTGCCCCCTGAGGTCGAAACCGGGCTCTTCCGGGTGGCCCAGGGCTCCATCGGCAACATCATTGAGCACTCCAAGGCCAAGAGCGCCCACATCGTCCTGGAATACAGGGATAGCGAACTGCTGCTGCGCATAACTGATGACGGGCAGGGCTTTGACGTCGCCGACCTCACCGATGTCGAGGAGAGCGGACGGGGGCGGGGCCTATTCAGCATGAGGGAGAGGATTATGCTCCTGGACGGCACGGCCTCGGTTGAATCAAAGGTCGGCGAGGGAACCACGGTTCGGGCCAGGGTGCCCATAGACCACGGTGAGGAAGATGAATAAGATAAGAATACTCGTCGTCGACGACCATCCTATAGTGAGGGAGGGGCTATGCGCCCTGCTGGCGGTTGTCGGTGATATGGAAGTAGTGGCTGAAGCGGCTAACGGCAGTGAAGCCATAGAAATGACCCGGGAGCTACGACCGGATGTCGTGCTCATGGATATCGCCATGCCCATCATGGGCGGACTGGAAGCCACCCGCCGCATATGCCGCGAATTCCCTAAAACAAAAGTGCTCGTCCTGACCCAATACGACGACAAAGAATACGTCCTCCCCGTAATCGAAGCCGGCGCTTCCGGCTTTATCAGCAAGGCCGACGCCTCCTCAGAGCTTATTATCGGTATCCGCTCCGTCTACCGTGGAGACTCCTACCTTTCTCCCCCAGTGGCCAAGCTGCTTGTCGAAGGCTATCGTTACAAGGCTGGCGGCAAAGTTGGCACAGACCCCTACGAGCAGCTGACCGACCGGGAGCGGGATGTCTTGAAACTGATGGCCGAGGGGCATACCAATAAGGAAATAGCCGATATCCTGGTTATCAGCCGCAAGACCGTTGAGGGCCATAAAACAAACCTTATGGCCAAGCTTGATATCCACAACCGTACCGAACTGGTCAAATATGCCCTGCGCAAGGGTATCATAACCGTCTGAAAATACCACGCCCCGATCGACAACCACCCCTCCATGCCTCCTGACAGTGCATAAACAGGGGGAAATTCCGGGAAATTCAGGGGCTTTCAACCTGACTATCAGGCAAAAGGCCTCTTCTCTTTCCGCAGCGTCTCATTTATTGTTTAGGTTATTAACCAACCTCTGACCGTGCACGCGAATTTGAGGATGGCGGTGAGGAGGGAAGGAGGCTGACATGGAGGAATACAAGCACAGGATACTCATTGTTGATGACGAACTCGATTTTACCCAGGCTCTACAGGCAGCTTTGGAGGACAAATCATACTCGGTAGCTACTGCCTCTGAGCGGCGCCAGGCTGAAGATATGGTCCGTTCCCATGAGCCCGAGCTAATCGTACTGGGCGCAATTATGCCCCGCGGAGACGCCTTCCTCTTCCATCAGTGGCTAAAACAGTCGCTTGGATTTAGCAACCTGCCCATCATAATTGTTAACGCATCGCCAGAGAAGAATCATATCAAGGGGTGGAGGAGAGAGGAAGGAATGCAATGTGATGCTGAGGACTTCCTGTCTCGACCTGTTGAGCTCAAAATGCTGGTGCCGCGAATCGAGAAGCTGCTAGACAGGGTAACCAAAAAGATTAGGGTGTTAGTGGTCGATGACCACGCCGTGGTCAGAGATGGCATTCGAGCGGTACTAGCTCTGCAGCGTGACATGCAGGTGGTGGGCGAAGCCATAGACGGAAAAGATGCGGTTGATAAGACCGGCAAGCTTCTACCCGATGTGGTTCTAATGGACATAGTCATGCCCGGGATGAATGGCCTGGAGGCTACCAAGGAGATATGCCGCCAATATCAGCAGGCCAAGGTCTTGATGCTGACGCAGTATGACGACGAGGAAAACGTTCGCGCCAGCCAGGAGATAGGCGCCCTGGGCTTTATCCCCAAAACAGTGGTCAGCTCTCAGCTGCTGAACGGCATACGCTCGGTTTACGAAGGCAAGAAATTCATCTACACCTTCGACCAGAGCCCTAACTAACGCGGCGAAAAGGAGCCATTTGGAAACAATCACAATAACGCTTGATGGTGTGGAGGTAAGCGGCTCCGCCGGGATGACCATTTTAGACCTCGCCCGGGAATCGGGAGTTAATATCCCCACCCTGTGCCATGACCGTTATCTTAACCCCACCGGTGCCTGTCGGCTCTGCCTCGTCGAAGACGAGAGCTCGGGCAGCCTGCTCGCTTCCTGCGTCTCACCGATAAGGGCGGGCATGGTGATAAACACTCGCTCGCCGCGGGTAATGGAGCGGCGGAAAATGCTCATTCAGCTTATGCTGGCTAGCCACCCCGACTCGTGCCTTGTCTGTGATAAAGGTAACCGATGTCAGCTTAGAAAGCTGGGCGCCGAGATGGGCGTCGGGTTGGTGGAATTACAGAGAATCCCGCAAATGGCGGCCATTGAGGAGGTGAACCCTTTCATTGAAAGAGACCTTTCCAAGTGTATCTTATGCGCCAAGTGCATCCGGGCCGACCAGGAGCTCGTTGTCGAGGGCGCCATTGATTACATCGGCCGTGGCTTTGCCGTCAGACCAGCCACACTGAATGATATGCCGCTGGAGAACTCTGAGTGTACCTTCTGTGGGACCTGTGTGGCCCATTGTCCCACCGGTGCCCTGATGGAAAAAGAAAGGTCATACGGTGGGACGACCACGACAACGATCGATACCGTCTGCCCCTTCTGCGGCTGCGGCTGTATCCTCCACCTGGAGGTAAAGGATAATCAGATAGTTAGAGTTAAACCAGGCGAAAGCCCGGTTAATCACGGCACGCTATGCGCCAGGGGGAGCTACGGCTACGATTTCATACAGAGCCCGGAAAGGTTAACTAGTCCCTTAGTTAAGGCGGACGGCGATTTTGAAAAAGCATCCTGGGAAGAGGCTGTCAGCCAGATAGCCTCAGAATTCGAAAGATTAAAGCAAGAGCATGGTGCCGACAGCTTGGCCGTGCTTGGTTCCTCTAAATGTACCAACGAAGAGAACTACCTGTTACAGAGGTTTGCCCGGGTGAGCTTAGGTACCAACAACATTGATAATGGCAGTCGAATGTATGGATCTGCCAGCCGGGTTGGTTTGGGACAGTCTATTGGCTTTCCGGGGACAACGAACTCCTTAGCAGAACTGGAGAACTCAGAAGTAATAATGGTTATCGGGGCCAACCCCGTAGTATCAGCACCGGCGGTGGGTTACGCCATAAAGCGCGCTGTCAAGTATAACGGCGCCAAGCTGTTAGTGATTGACGTGCGTCCCACTAAGCTGCTTCCTTTCGCTCATATCTGGCTGAAACCCAGGGTGAGCACAGATTTAGCCCTGCTCAACGGAATGGCCAGGGTGATTATTGAGGAAAAACTGTTTGATGAGGAATTCGTGGCTCGCAAAACGGATAACTTCGATGAACTATCCCAAAGCTTAAAGTCGTATACCCCGGAAAGGGTAGAAAAAGTAACCGGCATCCCAACGCCGGATATTCAACTTGCGGCTCGTACCCTGGCTGAGGCAGAGTGGGCTTCTATTGTTTACGGGAACGGAATCACCCAGCATGTTAACGGAGTAGACAGCGTAATGGCGCTGGCTAATCTAGCCATGCTGACCGGGAACATCGAACGTCGCGGAGGAGGCATCTTTGCCCTGCAACGGGAAAACAACGCCCAAGGGGCCTGTGACATGGGTAGTTTACCCGATTTCCTACCAGGGTATAAGAGCCTGGATGACGAGC
>JGI2171J19970_10000230_pt1 | contig 26803 bp, 23 predicted proteins | sample DeeMarSWOR324_28_FD_19970 | JGI IMG/M metagenome (IMG submission 19970) | reverse complement strand
CAATCAATAATCCTTTTTGGTTCAAAGTCCACTGGAACAGATGATATATGGTCTGACTATGATTTTTATATTGTAACGAAAAGAGAATTCGGATGGAATGAGAAGTTTGAAATTTACAAAAAGTCAGACTTTAGTGTTGATGTTATTTTTAGAACTCTTTCACAGGTAAAAGAAGGGATCGATTCCTTTTGCTCTATAGATATTTACGCTCTCAAATTTGGCAGAGTTGTCTATGGAGAAGAACTATATGAAGAAAAAGAGAGAATATCAGAATTGATTGATAAGAAAAAGATGGTACTAAGACCTGAATTGGGAAAAGGAGTGATAGAATATGGATATAAGACCGAAGATGCTATGAAAGGAATAGGTATTGCCAAAAAAACCCTTGAGCTTTCAAGGAGATTTCTAGAATCTTACTTTGAAGTCAAGATACCAAAGAAAGCAGAAGAATTGAAAGAGATGATAAAAAGTGAATTGAGACAAAAATAAACCAGAAATAGAGAAAAAGGTTAATGCTTGCGAGAAGCCAGATCGAAAAGCGAATTGAAAGGTGCTTCATCCCAGATCTTATCGCCAGGTTTCTTACCTAGAAATCAGGCTAAGACAGATTACGGAATTGGTATTATTGGGCCAACTTTCCATTATCGGCATATGAATCCAATGTCTTCCCCACATTCTCTTACTGTTTCGATTCCAAAGCAAGGCTTCACCTTTTCATACAGCAAAGGAGAACTCCACTTTTTCAAAATAGTAAATATAAAGGGATGACCTCTCTTGAGAACTCGCCGCACCTCTTCAAATATGTAATCTAAAGAAGGCAAGCACTGCAAAGAGGTAAAAGATAAAACAGCATCAAAAACTGAATCACGAAATGGCAAAAAATCTATATCTGCCTGTATAACAGACTCTTTAGTTCTGGATCTTTTCAACATGTGAAAGGAAATATCTACTCCATAAATCTTTTGTTGAAGAAATTCTTGTAGTAAGCCGGTTCCACATCCTAAATCCAAAATTCTCCCCTTTAAGGGAGTATCAATCATTATTGTGTATTTTTCCCATTGAATGGGTTTAGTTCGTTTCTCATCAGACAACGTAAACTTATTAAAATGCTTTCTGACTTTCAGTTTGTGTTCTTTGGCTTCCATTTTTTGACGTTCTACCTGGTCAAAAGACGTGTCCATAAACCACACTACACATGAGTCTTTTAAATGTTCATGGACACATGAATGGAAGTCTGAGGTACACATCCATTGAGACACCTCTTAGAGTGTATACTTTGTGAGCACCTGTATAGTTCATGGAAAAGAAAGAATTCCCACCATCTTTTTATATCCCCATACATCTGTTTATCAAATGCCAATCTACTTAGAAACCTACGGATGCACCATGAACAAAGCAGATTCAGAAATTATCAAAGCTTTATTACACAACCAGATTACAGATAATTTTGACAAAGCTGACATTGTTATCATCAATTCCTGCGGCGTCAAAGGGCCTACAGAACATAAAATCAGAAAACGGATTAAAGAAGTACAGAATTTGGGCAAAACCTTAATCGTTGCTGGCTGCCTTCCCAAAATTTCAGAATTGGACACCAATGTGGTAGGAACCAATGTGTACGATCTCCCAGAAGCTGTCGAACGAGTAACCCAAGGACAAAAAGTTAACATAATCAAAGAAGAAAAACAAAATAAACTATGCTACCCCCGCATTGGTGATAATGTTAAGGGGATCATCCCCATATCTGAAGGGTGTCTCGGTGCCTGCACTTACTGCGCAGCTCGAATAGCTAGAGGACACTTATTCAGTTATCCTGTGGAATCTATCATAAAAACGGCTCAAGCCTTCGTTGCACAAGGATACAGAGAACTCCAGATCACTTCCCAGGATACAGGCTGCTACGGCTTAGATACTAACGAGCGATTACCCTCCCTGTTGGAAAAGTTAGTTCAAATTGAAGGAAAATTCAAAATCCGTGTCGGAATGATGAATCCAAATCACGTTTCAGACATCTTGGATGACCTTTTAGACGTCTACCACAACGAAAAAATCTATCAATTCCTACACATCCCTGTTCAATCTGGTAATGATGAAATTCTTGAACTAATGAGCAGAAAATACACAGTCAATCAATTTTTGGAGATCTGTCAAACATTCAAAAAAGAATTTCCAAACCTCTGCTTGTGGACAGACATCATCGTAGGATTTCCCACAGAAACAGAAGACCAATTTAATGACACCTTGCAATTGGTCAAAAAAATTCAGCCCGACAAGATCAATGTCACCAGGTACTCACCGAGACCCAATACTAAAGCTGCCAAAATGCCTCAGTTTCCTGACCGGATAAAAAAAGAGAGATCCCGTAAACTGCACAAGCTGCGAATGGATATATCTTTAAAGATCAACAACCAGTACGTGGGAAAACCCTTTGAAGTCTTAATCAGTGAAAAAGGACTAGTTGAGTCCACCATGATTGGGAGAACCTTCAACTATAAACCTGTCATCTGCACAGGTGAACTGGGAGAATTCAAGAAAATAACCATAAAGAGTGCCAAACCTACCTATCTGAAAGCAATCTGATTTTTCCTGTCAAATTCACGGCTTTCAAATCCTTTACCTAACTCTGTAAGCCCTATGGCTTCATCAATTACCTTATCCTCAACAGGCTTTATCCTTTTGGTAATGGAATCTACCGCGGATTCTTTCCTTTTCTCTTTGGAAACTATCAAGAAATCCCTCTTTCCGGTAATCTTTGGCTTTTTATAGCCTCATTACTCGGGGGATACTCCCTCTAGGATACGGTATTATGGGCATTCTCTTAGATGGCCCCGCACATGTAATTGCCCTTGTGGGGATAACAATTGAGTTTACGGTAGTTTCACTCTTCATCATCAAATACTTGAAGGAGGTCTCAAAAGAATTTGAAAGGTAGTCCCACAATTTCTGAACCTTAATTCCTAGGTTTTTGCATCAAGACACTACTCCGAAAAATATATATGTCTTTAGAAGTTAAAATATTGTCTACACAGGAGGGAGAACATGACTGAGAAAACTCCACATAAATTCAAAGAAAAAAGGGAAGAAACCTATGAACAATTATTTCGTATACGCTACAGTGACACAGTGCAGTTAGCGAGACAGTTCGAGCGTGTCCTGGGAAGGCAGAAAACATTCGAAATAATCGGAAATATGTTTGATAGAATGGGAGTTCAAATGGTAAGGCACATGACAGAAAAAGAGCCTATCAAGAACTTCCAAGATTTTGTTGTGTCCTATAAGAATAGTCTCAAAGATCCCTTGTTTTCACATGCTTTAACTGTAGAGATAAAAGAGGAAACACCAAAAATGTTGAAACTTCATGTAACTGAATGTTTGTGGGCAAAGATATTCAGAGAAATGAATGCTGCAGATATTGGGTATGTTGTGGTTTGTCATCCAGACTTTCCTATGGCCCAAGCATTCCATCCTCGAATTAAAATGGGACGCACAAAAACCTTGATGCAGGGGGACAGCTGTTGTAACCATACATATTACTGGGAAGAATGAACTGTGACATCAGAGAGTTGTCAAAGTTGTACACATCCTCCATTCTTAATTATCAAAGATTTTGCGAAATAGCAAAACAATGATGTTACACGTGTAACAAAAGTGGGAACCCCTGATGAGTAACAACCTCTGCCTGCGAAACTCTTAAATACTCCCTAAAAAAATCGACAGTGGTAAAAATGATATCGTCAATCAACGAAATAGTGATTCCTGTTGTTATTTTGTGCATGATAGGAGTCCTGGCCTACAAAACAAAGATCGTTCGCGGCTCAGGATTGTGGTCAGGATTTATCATTGGATTTACAGTATGGGTGTGTGCAGGCTGGGAGTACTTTGTGATTTCTTTGACCTTTTTCGTGTTAGCGGGGGCTGCCACCAAATACAAGTACGAACAAAAAAAGAGGAGAGGGGTGGCAGAAGCTAGAAAGGGTGCTCGAGGGTACGGGAATGTGTTCGGAAATGGGATAATAGCCATGATCTGTGCAGTCTTAGAAGGAGTGTATGGAGGTGGGTATTTTTTGGCAGGATTTCTGGGTGCCATGGCCTGCGCAACAGCAGACACTGCAGGAGGAGAAATCGGCAGGTTATCGAAGACACCCCCAGTGTTAATTACCACCTTTGAGACAGTAGAACCAGGAACTGAAGGCGGGATTACCGTGTTGGGAGAGGCAGCAGAATTAGGTATTGCAGGTATCATTGGATTGTTAGCATGGGTCCTTGGTATGCAGAGCGGCAGCTTTTCAGGGGTTAACCTCTTTTTGGCAATAGCTGCAGCAGGATTCATAGGGGCTAACATAGATTCTGTACTGGGAGCTACCTGCGAAACCCATTTGAGCTGGTGGGGGAATAATCAGACCAATTTATGGGCCACTGTATCAGGGTGTTTATCAGCTGTGGCAATCTATTTTCTAATGAGTTAGATGATGCACTTTGGGGTGTCTTTTACAGATTTTAAAGATAATGATGTTTTTGTTGCCTTAATACCTTCAATATTACTGATTTTTTCTTCTATAATCTCGTAAAGATGAGTAATATCCCTGGCCACACCTAGAACGAGTATGTCGTGATCTCCTGTCACCACGTGCACCTGATACAACTCGGGGTATCCAGTTAATTCTTTCTGGATTTCTTTCATCTTGGTTAAATCCACATCTAATTCCACAATGAATGTTATGGGATATCCCACCTTGGCTTGATCTATGATGACGGTGAACCCTTTGATGATTCCTTTTTCTGTCATCTTTGTGATGCGGTCACTGATGGTCTGGGAGGTCACATCAAATTGGTGGGCCAGCTCCCTGAAGGATATTCTCCCTTGATCTTTCAGGTGTTGGAGCAGGTTTCGATCCAATTCGTCCATTGTATCACCTCTTTGAATGTCAAGCAAAACCTATGATCTGCTTGATTAATTCAAGGTTTTCTTCATACTTAATAAAGTTATGGTAACATTTATATAGGATAAGCTTGATTTGTATCTGGTGATTACATGGAGAAACCACAGATCAAGACAGAACTTCCAGGACCTCAAGCACAGAAAATTTTGCAGAGGGATGAAAAATACATATCACCTTCTTACACGAGAGGGTACCCCCTGGTGGCCAAATCTGGCAGAGGGATGATTATAGAAGATGTGGACGGGAATACGTTTTATGACTTTGCTGCAGGCATTGCAGTGTGTGCTACTGGTCACTCCCATCCGAAAGTGGCAGAAGCCATAAAGAAGCAGGCAGACAAGCTAGTCCACATGTCTGGGACTGACTTTTACTACACAGAGCAGGTGGAATTAGCCCAGAAGTTGGCGGAGATCACCCCGGGTGACTTTGATAAGAAGGTGTTTTTCTGCAATTCTGGGGCAGAATCAGTGGAGTGCGGGTTAAAGCTGGCCCGGTGGTATACTAAAAGAGTGAAGATGTTTGCCTTTTTAGGGGCCTTCCATGGGAGGACTATGGGAGCTTTATCGTTGACTGCTTCCAAGGCAACACAGAAGGAGCGGTTTGCCCCCTTTGTGCCGGAGGTCATTCACGTGCCTTATGCGTACTGTTACAGGTGCAAATTCGGTCAGGTATACGGTGAGTGCAACTTTGAATGTGTCCAGTACATTGAGTACTACCTGGAGAAATTGGCTCCCCCTTCTGATGTGGCAGCTCTATTTGCGGAACCCATCCAGGGGGAAGGCGGGTACATTATTCCTCCACCTGAATACTTTAAAAAGCTGAAGAAACTGTGTGAAGAGCACAATATTTTGTTGGTGGACGATGAAGTACAGGCTGGATTCGGGAGAACAGGAAAGATGTTTGCGATTGAACACTTTGGTGTTACACCTGATATTGTCTGCATGGCTAAGGGAATTGCTTCAGGTATGCCTCTCGGTGCGTGTGTGGCATCTTCTGAGATTATGTCCTGGCCTCCAGGTGCACATGCGTCCACGTTTGGAGGAAACCCTGTATCCTGTGCTGCATCCTTGGCCACTATTGAGCTTTTACAGGGTGGGTTAGTAGAGAATGCAGCAAAAGTTGGGAAATTCATGCTGGACAGATTGGCAGAGTTGCAGGAGACATACGAGATAATCGGAGATGTGAGAGGAAAAGGATTGATGGTAGCTGCTGAATTCGTGAAAGATAGGAAAACTAAGGAACCTGCCAAGAAGGAAGTAGAAAAGGTCATGTGGGATGCATGGAGAAATGGAGTTTTAATCCTGCCCTGTGGGAAGAATGCAATCAGGTTTATCCCTCCATTAATTGTCACTGAAGAACAGGCTGGGTTTGCTCTGGACGTCTTTGAGAAAACTCTTAAAAATCTATAATTTTTCTTTTTTTCAAAATATCTACTACTGAATGTGCAACTTCTCTATTGATGAGAGGTTATCAGTAATACACCATTGTAAGTTTTCTATTGGCAATTATTCACGTTCTGATGATAGCCGCAGGGTCCCTGTTACACGTGTAACAAGTAATATCCCGCGGAAATGTTCCTATAGTTGAACCCTTTAACAGAGCCAAGGAATGGACTACAAGGGAAACTTCACGTTCTGGCACTGGGGACACACGTGAGTAACTCTTTGAGCAACTTCTATCTCCCGTATGACTGATCCACACACTGGGCAGGGCTCACCTTTCTTTCCGTGTACAGAAAAGAAATCACGTATCTCTTCAGAAGTATTGGTTAACCTCTTCTCAATTTCGCAGAGAGCATTTCCAAGGATATACTGGATCGAATCGTATAAAAAAGTGATTTCTTCCTCTTTTAGAGAATTAGCTGTTCTTCGAGGGCTCAGGTTCGCATGAAACAAAATTTCATCTGAGTATGCATTCCCAATTCCAGCAATCTTTTTCTGATCTGTCAGAACTATTTTGATCTCTCGCGAATCTTTCAAAAGGTTCGAAAATACGTCCCGTGTAAATTCTTCTGATAATGGTTCAACTCCCAATTCTGGGTACTGTGGAACCTTTTCCAGATCATCTGTTACGTATATCTTTCCCATTCTCTTAGAATCTACAAATTTCAATTCTTTACCAGAAGCAAGCTCTATTCTTACTGCAGTGTTACGGTTCCCCTTTTCTGTGAGGCTGAGCCTCCCTGTGAGCATCATGTTGAAGACCAGGTAAAGACTATCCAGACGGAAAATTAAGAACTTCCCTCTCCTTTTAATGTGTTGTACTTTGCAGCCAGAGAGTACCTTCTCTGGGGTCCCCTCTATCATTACACGGAAAGTCAAAGGAAAGAAAATTTTCACTGATACAATGGAATCTCCAATCAGTACGTGGAGCCTTTCTTTTATAATCTCCAGATCTGGAAGCTCTGGCATGCACCTGATTCTCCTCTCCATTTAAGAGGATTGCTCATCTGTATCTATTCAGGTTCTTTTCATTCAGGTACCTCTCTTTATAGACTGCTAAGGACTCTTGGTTCAGAAATCTTATACCTCTTTGAAATATCTACAATCTTACAAAATCTAAAAAGGGAAAATTTGTTACACGTGTAACAACCTGAGAGAACCACCAACCGATTTGGAAACCAGAATTGTTAAATACTCTGCAACAAAACCATTCCATGAATCTGATCCTCGCCTCAAAACAGGATCTTGCGGGCATGAACATTGCCCACCACCTTACAGAACTCTTTGACTTTGAAAAAATTCAAGAAAACCACTACATCTGCAAAGATTGTTTCTTAGCTTTTATCGAGAAAGATTCCGTCTACGCAGAATTTGTAGAAAAAGAATTTGACAGAGAAATAGATTTTATCATCTTTGCTTCCAGACACTCCTCTGAAGCGGGAGTGCCCTCCTTAACTGCTCACACTCCAGGGAATTTTGGTGCTGCAGATTTTGGAGGCTCCCCAGAAGAAATCTGTTTTTCCAATCCGACTGCCCAGAAATTAGCTTTAAAAGAGTTACAAACCCAGAAAAATGAGTTGAATTTAGATTTTGAAGTGTCCATGGAAGCCACACACCACGGGCCCTTAACGGGGAAGCTTACCATGTTTATTGAGATTGGCTCCCACAAGGAGCAGTGGACCAATAAAAAAGCAGGAGAAGCAGTAGCAGTATCTTTGATGAAGGCTACAGAATACCAGAAATATACCTTTCCCAAAGCGGTAGGCATCGGAGGAGGCCACTACTGCCAGAAACACACCCGGGTCATGTTGTTCAGAACACACGCAATTGGCCATGTACTGGCTAAGTACGTTCCTGTAACCAAAGAGAACGTAACAAAAGCAGTGAACAGAAACGGAGGATGTGACGCCTTCATTCTGGACTGGAAAGGAACTCCTCAAAGAAGTGCTGTCGCAGAAATGCTGGAACAATTCGGCTTACCCATTTTTAAGGCCAAAACCCTGTTGAGATGAAATGTGCCAAGAATAGAAATAAAATTAAAAATGAATTAATGAAAAAGAATTATTCTCCTAAACTGTACTCCACCAACGTCATAGTCACCTCCAAGTCTACATACTCAGTTTCATATGAAAATACATACTTTACAGGGGCTCTAATCTCTTCATTTGCCCAGATAGTTCCAATAACTACATCGTTTTCCATTAAATATATTAATTGACAATCATAGTCTCCCAAATTCGTTGTTATTTTCTCTCTCCCTTCCAAAACCCATTCTAGTTCTCCAGTAGAAATTAAAGGCTCTATATACCCTGTATCAACCTTCTCTCCCCATATTTCATTGATCACCCGCACCACTACATAGCTTTCCTTATCCATGTATCGTACTATTTTAACCTCCTCTGCAGACTGACCCATCTGCATCTTCTGAGTTATTGAGAAAATCCAGCACTCATGCCCATGGTATACTTCCTCACCAGTCCGTTCCACAGTATATGTCATAGGCATTGTAAACTCACCAGATTTCCCTGTAGCTGTTCCTTCCACTCTTACTGGAGCTCCAGTCTTATCCACCCATTCTTTGCCTTCAAAAGTTAGAATTACAGATTCAGCAAACCCTTCCATCTCCATGGCAACATTCACCACTGTACACTCTATTCCGTTAATGATCTCCTTTCCTGTAATAGTAAACTCCATTATCATACTCGAAGGCATATCCAGCTTTTCAAGCGATCCCTCACATTCAATCTCAAACACCGCGTGGGTCCCTGTGGGCAGGTTTTCAACATTCGGCAGCTCTACAACCATGTTAACAGCGCTCTGGTCTATGCGTGGGTTCATGAAAGTTAAATAGCCCTTCCACTCCTCAACAGTCAATTCTTTCTGACCAATGCAGGAAAGAGTCAGTGCCACAATGACCACAATGAGTATGGCCAGGGTTGCAGTATTCTTCATTTTCACGCCTCTTTTTTCCTTCTATTGTGCAATTTAAAAAGGTTCTCTCACAGAAGGGTTGTCGCGTCTTTGGATGTCAATGTGTTACACGTGTAACATTTCAGATAAATTATCATTTCATTCTCAGTTAAACTATAAAGTGACAATTTAAACCCAGAAAGGTTTTATCCTCCGAAATTTAGCAATCCCCTCATGATTGTTACAGGTGTAACTCAACAGGTCTTCACAATTTCTTTTAATATTTCAAGAAAGTACAAAGTAAGTTAAATAAATAGAAAAGAGAAATAATCACGTTCCTCAGGTGTATTCCACCAGCGTCATGGTCACCTCCATATCCATGTATTCAGTCTTGTACGTAGCCACATACTTTACAGGAACTCTTATTTCTTCATTTACCCAGATAGTCCCCACTACTTCATTGTTTTCCTTTAGATAGATGACTTGACAGTCATACGTTCCTGGTGGTGTCTTTACAGTCTCTCTTCCTCCTAATTCCCATTCTAATTCCTCTACAGAGGGAGGAGGCTCCATATACTGTGTATCATCTGTTTCTGTCGCAATTTCAGTGATCACCCGTATTACCTGGGAACTTTCCTTGTCCATGTATTCTGTTACTGAGCCTTCTGTGGTCATTCCCATGATATCCACGGTTAATGGTCCTGAAAAAACCCAGCACTCATGTCCTTGATACACTTCTTCTCCTGTGCGTTCAACCATTAACGACATGGGAATCTCAAATTCACTGATCGTCATTGTCACTTCTTCTTCTACCTTTACAGGGACTCCGTTCACATCTATCCATTCTTTTCCTTGGATAGTGAGAGGCAAGGTTTCACCTGACGATTCCATTTCCATCTCAATGGTTATATCCACCACTGTGCAGTCTATTCCATTGACAGTTTCTCTGCCTGCAATAGTTAAATCCAGTGTCGTATCTATTGACGTAGGTGCTCCTCTGATAGATCCCGTAGATTCAATCTGAAACACTATATGGGTCCCTACAGGTAACTCGTCAGCATGACGGAATACAGGGATCATGCTGGTCGCATCCTGTCCCGAAGGAGGATTGATGAACGTGAGATGATCCTTCCAATCCTGGACTGTCCATCCTTCTTGTTCTCCTTGTGGCTGCTCCTGCTGACCTATGCACAGAGAGGCCAGTGCCACCACAAGTAGTGCAAAGGGTATAACATGCTTCATTTTTGCACCTCTCCCCTCGTAAGGGTACATGGAATTTAAATGTTACTACTCATGGTTGAACCACTAAGTAGTTATCGCGCCTGTTACACGTGTAACAAATCCATACTTGCCAGTAATTTGAGCTGTTCCATTTCCTAGATCTGAGGTAATCTGTGTCCATGAGTCTCTGATTTTAAAACTGGATTCAACATCATTTTCCATATAGGTTTTTCTTGAGTTTCTGCGAATTTTAACCTAAGAATCTTCCTCTTTGCTTTCCGAAAATATGGAAGAACTATCATTTTGCAGCAGAAAGAGATTTATCTCTCAGTATTCTTCTATATTCTTTAGACTGGAGATTTTCTTCGTCTAAGAGAGATAATGGCAAGAATAACGACTATAAAAATGATAAATACAAATACAGTACCCAAGTATTCTGTTGATGATAATCGATCTTCTACTAATAAAGAATGACAGCACCAATCAGGATCTCGATCTTCAGCAGCGTCATATTTTCCTATGGACTTTACCATGACATCAATAATCGGATGGATTGGATCACCCTTTAAAAGGCTCTCTCTGTCTATTCTTTCGGAAAGTGCTTTGATAATACTGGATGGTCTCAACATAACAAGCACATTATAAGTGTAAGGAATGAGAGCTGTAAAGCAGAAGAACCCATAAAAACAAGAGAGCATTATGTGGATTTCTGGTATTGCTTCAGAATTTACTTCCTTTATTGTTTTCAAAACAATCAAACTATATATTATCGTGCCAATATATGCATCAAGTAGCAACCAAAGATCGGGATTCTTTCTAAAGATTTCTAACACCTTTGGAGAGTAAGAGGAGGCTGTCAGCTGTACTGCTACCAAGCTCAGGGACACAACAACAGCAATGACAGCAGCTTCGCTCTGGATTAAGGCACTCAACATGTAGCGGGCACTGTCTACATCAGTGTGGAACAGCCGATATCTGGAAAAAAGGATACATGAAGCAAGAAAAACAAGCCCTAAGAGAAAGTAATAAGCAAAACGAGAACTCCATCTAAGGTCTCGGAGATTTGCCAGCTTTTCCGCCAATACACTTTGACTTATTCGTTTCAATATGTACCACAAAGAATTAACACACATTCTAGGCATGCTCCCCTCAACATCCGTATTCTTCTCTGCAGGTGAATACCTTCTAACTAGAGTGTCACTCCTAAACAAACCCCGAGAAAACGAATTATTATCTCTCATTTTCCATTTAGGAGAAAAAGGATACTACAAAACCTTTCATTCAGCACGAGTTGTATCAACATCAGAGGCTGCAACTTTAAGAAAAGAGGGTTAACCTATGAACAATAAACCTGACTAAATCGTGAAAACAGTAAAAAATGCGGAAGGCAGAGACAAGTGGACAGACATAGGTGTAGCTTACACAAATCCACGAGGCTCTGTAACGGTGTACCTCTCAGCCTTACCACTCAATGACAAAATAATCCTGATTCCTACAAGGAGTGGATAGCTCGTTACTCATCTTCACTATAACCCTCAAAAAAGATAACCCGTGCATTCTATGCCATCCCCTGTACAACCCAGAGCCTTTTCAAATTATTTCTTTCAGTTCTGTTACATCTCTAAGAACCTTTTCCTTGCACCACATAGAACCCCTTTCGAGTTGGGAGTTGATTCAAATTTATGGTATTTTTTTGGGGAGAAGGATATGCTTCTTAGCTTTTCTAACATGTCTGACAATAAGTGAGGTTCCCAAGCTGAGTTGAGCAGCATCAGTATAAATATAACCAATAGGTTCCTGCTGTAACCCATAATGTGAAGCATTACCTTTATATAATATTCTCCAAACATAGACTAGGTGAGAGAATGGAAATCAAGTTGCCAAAATTCTGCTTTTTAGAGGATAAGTTCGTCCCATGGGAAGAAGCCAAAGTACCTGTCTCCACCCATGCGTTACATTACGGAACTGCTGTCTTTGCTGGACTGCGCGGCTACTGGAATGCAGATGAAAATCAACTGTATGTCTTCAGAATCAGGGATCATTTCGAACGGCTCCACAAATCGGTGAGGATCATCTTCATTGAGTTAAAATACTCTGTAGATGAGCTCATAACCATTACCAAAGAGTTGTTGAAAAAAAATGAATTTAAGTGCGACGTCTACATTAGACCCCTAGCTTTCAAGAGTGTTGGTCCCAAGGTGGTGGGCATGGATATCACTGAGATACCCAGTTCCTTTCTCATGTTTGCATTAGGGTTTGGAGAATACCTCCCATTGGCTGGTGGGTTACATGTGTGTACCAGTACCTGGAGAAGAATTCCTGATGTGGCAATCCCTGCCAGAGGAAAAATATCTGGTACCTACGTGAACTCCTGTTTGGCCAAATCGGAAGCAGTGTATTCAGGATTTAACGATGCCATTTTCCTAACAGAGGATGGTTATGTCTCAGAAGGATCTGCCATGAACTTATTCATGGTACGAGATAACACGTTGATTACCACTCCTGTGTATGCAGATATCCTTGAAGGGATTGTCAGAAGAACAATACTTAACATAGCTGAGGACTTGGGTATACCCACTGAAGTGAGACCAATCCAGCGATCTGAATTGTACGTGTGTGATGAGGCATTCTTTTGTGGAACTGGCGTACAGTTAGCTCCTATCACAAAAGTGGATCACCGGGAAGTAAGAGATACTGACCTCCCCCTTACTAAAAAGATACAAAAAGAATTCTTTGCCACTGTCAGAGGAAAGAACAAAAAATACAAACACTGGCTGGCTCCTGTTTATGAATAGAGCAGTCTTAGTCTGTCACTGTCTCTTGGATCCCTTAACAAGAGCCCGAGGAACAAAAAAGATTAACAGAGACATCATCAAGGCATTACTCGATGGTGACATTAGTATAATCCAGCTTCCCTGTCCTGAAATGGTGTACGGATTCTTCAGAAATCCTTGTAACAAAGAAGACTACGACACCCCAGAGTACAGGGAACACTGCAGAAGACTGGCTGTAAAAATAGCTGAAATAGTACACCACTACAGTGCACATTTTTCTGTTTTTGGACTAATCTCCATCGGTGGATCACCTTCCTGTGGATTTCAAAGAACCCACGTTGAAGGAAAGCACGCACAAGAACCAGGAATCTTCATGGAAGAATTACACAAAGTCTTCGGAGAGAACAATATACACATTGCTATCTGCGATCATGAGCTTTTGGAGAGTGAACACAGAAAAGAACAATTCCTCTCTTCAGGGGTATAATCACTCCATGTGCACAATCAACAATTCCCTTAATCCATTTTATCGAAAAGCTCAAGAATGAACCTATTCACCAAAGAAGATAGTGGAGAATTTAACCTTTAACTATCATTTAAGCAATTGTCTTTTATTTGCATAGTGTTACACGTGTAACAATAATAAAACAACAACAGTAATCGGGCAACCAGCAATAAAACACATTGAATAAAAGTCTTCCCACAGAAACATTTTTAAAGTAAAGAATACATCCATCCATCATGACGCTCCTCGCCGATATTGCAGAAGCTTTAATCGATGGAAATGCCCCCCGAGTAAAGGCTCTCACTGAAGAAGCTTTAACCCAAGGTATATCACCTATTGATATTGTTAACTCTGGATTAATCAAAGGAATGGATGTTGTTGGAGAACAATTCAGGAAGATGGAAATATCTGTCCCCGAAGTCTTAATTTCTGCACGGGCCATGCACACCAGTCTGGAAATTTTAAAACCATTACTTTCAGAACAAAAAGTGGAACCCCGGGGTATATTCATGATTGGAACAGTCAAGGGAGATATTCATGATATTGGAAAAAATCTGGTGGGCATGCTCATGGAAGGGGCAGGATTTGAGGTTATTGATCTCGGAGTAGATGTCCCTCCTGAAAAGTTTGTGGAAGCAGTAAGAAATGAGAATCCTGACATTGTGGGCATGTCTGCTTTACTTACTATAACCATGCAGGAGATGGAAGAAATCATTGAAGCGATCGAAGAAGCAGGGTTACGAACCCAAGTGAAGATCATGGTGGGAGGAGCCCCCCTTACCCAAGAATTTGCAGACAAAATAGGAGCAGATGCCTACGGTGAAGATGCTCGAGATGCAGTTGAGAAGGCCAAAACACTGCTAGGGATAGAATAGGCTGCATCTACTCAGAAAACTGTGACAACTCCTCGATCCCCTTGATTTGACCCTTCGTAGCATTTTTTAACTGCTGCCAGTAGTATACATTGGGGCTGAATCCCATGACTTCCAGTTCATTTCTTATTCTCTTGAAAAGTGCACGTCCATTTCGATCAAAATCAGTTAAAATAATCACATTTTTTCCTTTCAAGAAGGAGAGATCATCAAATACCCGTTTACCACTTATCTTTTTTATGTCGTGGTTAATTCCCAGCTTTCTCAATGCGACCACATCTCTTTGGCCTTCAACCAAGATAATGACTGACTCTTCTTTCTTTAATGACTCAATTAAGGTGAGAACATTCTCTTTCATAGAATCTCTTCCAGGATGGTAACTGTTTCTTCCAGCGAGTTCTCTATTTTAATTAATTTTGACTTGGCTGTAGCCCCGGATATGATTGCTGGGTTCTTAAAGTACTGTCCCAGAAACTGTATGACATCTTTGTTGGCCTTTCCCTGTTTGGGCTGGGCTTTCACTTTTATTTTTAACTCTCTTCTCCAATCATCATACTGGATGAGGTACTCTTTTGCATTAGAGATTACATGCACGCGGAGGATTGTTCCCTTTTCATCGCCAGAAAGAGCAGATACAAAGTTCATAGTGTTCTTGTTTTATCTTTATACATAAACATTCGTGTAATGTGTGGTAAAAGCTGTTCAGACTCTGGCAGCTATTGTGTGTCGATGGGTTTTATTCATAGATGCTGTCAAGTTCCATTCTCTTGTTACACGTGTAACAAAAATGAGACAAATTCTAACGACTGGATAACCTCAAACACTGGAAAGGTTTATATACTCTTTCTAAGTCAATGTGTAAGATGCATATCCTTGCAGAGGAGATAGACTATGAGGAATAGCATGAATGGAAAAATGTTTGTAGCGCTTCTACTATGTGTTTTTCTTAGTGAAGGCTCTCATGTAGTTCAGATCACGAAAAGTGTGAGGAATCAGACAAATCCAGCTATCTACAGCAGTGCAGTCGTCTGGGAAGATGATCGAAATGGGAACTGGGATATCTATGGGTATACCATCCTGAGCCAAGAAGAGTTCCCCATAACGATTAATGGGAGTAACCAATATGATCCAGCAATCTATGAAAATTATGTGGTCTGGATGGATGAAAGAAATGGGAATTACGATATCTACGGGTACAATATTATGACACAAGAAGAGTTCCCTCTAATTGTTAATGAGAGCAGTCAGATAAATCCAGCAGTGTACAAGGATTATGTGGTCTGGCAGGACTACAGAAATGGGAACTGGGACATCTACGGGTTCAATCTGCTGACAGGGACAGAGTTCCCGATTACCACCAATGGGAGCAACCAGACAAATCCAGCCATCTATGAAACCATGGTGGTCTGGCAGGACTACAGAAATGGGAACTGGGACATCTACGAGTATGATCTTTTGACATTTGAAGAAACCCAAATCACCACCAATGCGAACAACCAGACAAATCCAGCCGTTCACAGAGATGTAATAGTCTGGGAAGATGATCGAAATGGTAACTATGACATCTATGGGTATACTCGCCTGCAGGAGGTCCAGATCACCGCAGATCAGAGCAACCAGACAAATCCAGCCGTCTACAGCAGTACAGTCGTCTGGGAAGATGATCGAAATGGTAACTACGACATCTATAAGTACGATCTGTCCACACAAGAAGAGTTCCAGATCACTACAGACTCATACGATCAGAGGAATCCAGCAATTTATGGCACTATCATTGTCTGGGAAGACGGCAGGCAGGGTAATACTGACATTTACGGGTTCAACCTTCCCATGACATCTGTATTCACTTTAACAGTGACAGTCATAGATACTGATGGAAATCCAATTTCTAAAGCTTCTGTCACCTTAGGCCCCTATACAGGGTTGACAGATGAAACAGGTGTTGCAGCCATCACTAATATTGTAGGCGGTTCCTACACCCTTACTGTGTCTGCTGCAGGTTACCAGGGTTACACCCAATTGCTGTCCATTACTGGGAATGAAACAGTCATTATCACTTTGGAACGTGAGACGAGTGAACCAGGAGCACAAGTATCTGTAGCTGTTACAGTGAAGGATACAGTACAGAATCCAGTGTCAGGAGCAACAGTAACCCTGGTAGGCCCTTCTACCTACACAGGTATTACAGATACCCAGGGAGATGTAGCATTCTTCAATGTTGTCAGTGGTTCGTACACCCTCAGTGTCTCTGCCAAAGGATACCAAGATTGGGCCCAACCAGTGGAGGTTACCACAGATGATATCATCAGTATTACCCTTGTGAGTAACCTCTCTGTGACTATTACAGCACAGACTGCTTCAGAAAAGCCAGTACCAGGAGCTCCTGTAGCCATGACAGGCCCTGCCACCTATACTGACACTGCAGATGCCCAAGGGAAAGTGACGTTCTCACATGTTGTCCACGGGACGTACACCTTGACTGTATCTCATCCAGACTACGGCACTTATACGGATTCAGCCTTCCAGGTAACAACCAATGACATAACTACCGTGGTGAAATTAAATCCTGAAATGGGCTTCATTCATGGAACAGTACACTGGGACACTGTTGAAACTCCTGCAAAAAATGTGGCAGTACGAATCTACGATCAGGCGATTGGTGTACTTCAAAAAGAAGTGACCACAGATTTTGAAGGACGATTCATTGTAGAAGTTCCGAACGCTAAAAAATACTACATTATTGTTGAAGATTTTGTTGAACAAAAGTATGTGGGGATTTCCCCTACAAATTCCCTAGCGAGAGGAGCTTTAACACTCATCATTGATTCTGAATGTCGTGTAAAAGGTGTTGTAATAAATGAAGCGGGGGAAGAAATTGCGGGAGCAGACATTACTCTCAAAGATACAAAAGACCAAGTACGTGCACAAGGTACCACTGATAGTTCTGGACTGTTCACCATAAAGGTGACACCAGGAACATACTCTATTGAAATTGCTCAACAAGGATATCTTTTGTCCACACAGACCTTTACTGTGTCACACAAGGAAATCTACAACCTTGGAACAGTGACCTTGAAGAAAAAGCCTGAACCCCGCATAGATGTGCCCGAAGAGAGTCCGCCTGTAGAAACTCCTGAACTTCCCTCCAAGTCACTGATGGTCCCCGTGCTGATCACCCTTGGTACCTGTATTCTAGTAGTTGTTATCGTAGTAATACGAGCAAAGAATAGATCAGATCTAGCAAAAACAGTTTTGATTTCAGTTTTTACAGGAATAATAGCCATAATTGCCATGTGGATTTTATTTCAGATTGGTTAACTCCATTTTTTCGCTACCTTGTAACCGAAAAACAGTATTCAGACAAATAGGCTGCGCACTTCGTTTGGAACACTTACGACAATGTATGACTGAATCAGGCGAACCTTCCGGGGATTTTCGTTCTGGATTCCTTTAGCTATTGGGTTTTTCCTGTTGCGGCGAATGAAGCTGTTTAATGTCACATAACTTTGCACAACAGACCCATTGATTGTTCAGTAGTCAAAACCGCCAGGAGGCAAAGGATCGCATGCGGGGAGAATACGATTATCTGGTAAATCTTAAGGCAGAATTGGAGATTCGTCACCTACATGAAAAAGTAGATTACCTTCTCAGGAATCAATGGCAGAGGCTTTTGGAAATCCAGGAAATCCAAATGGAGTTGATGGCTGAACTTACCCGCAAGGCTTCGCGGTGACACAGCACCGATGACTAGCGTGGGTATGCAAATCTCACCAAGCCAGTCTACAATGTTCTAATCTGTGTACCAGTCATACAAAATTCACTCAGACTCCTCATTCTTTTGTTTTATTTATTTTCTGGGCGTTGCCAAATCTGGGGTGTTGATTGTTACACGTGTAACATTGGGTGAATTATTTTTGTTATTTGTATTCCCTCACCAAAGGATAATTCCTAAGCTCAGAGATTGTAAAGATTTTTAAATTCTCATCTTCATAAAGAACTATGAAAAAGAAGCTTTTCACAGGTGTTCTTATTTTTCTCATATTCTTCACCGCATTTAGTGAGGTGTTATCTGTAAAAAAACACCAGATACTGTACGAATGGGCCACTGACTACATCAATGTCAAAACTGCACCACAAAACGATGATATACCAGATGATGCACGATCCCACATCATGTACGAAATGGTTAGCCCCTGTGTAGACAATTTAGTAGATAATGTCCAGCTCATCCGTGATGCACCACGAAGCAGAATACCTATTTTGAGTGTTATAGATTTTTATGGGAAAATTTTTGCAATCCAGGTTGGTATGGCTGATAACATCATTGCTTATGCAACACAGAGTGGATACTGGGGTGAAAAAACTGATGAACTTGATATACTATCTGAAAAGACGTTGGAGGAAGTTGAAGAGTCAGAATCCTATAACCAGTGGCGCCAGCACATCAAAGATGAAATTACAACACTTCACATCCTTCCAAAACAGTTGTGGAATACTCCTGAAGAGCTCAGAGAAGACATTCTTGAGTACTCTCTACAGGAGATGCCCTTCTTTGACCGATTATTTTTGAGTCTTTGGGATTCTTTCTCAAAAGAAAAAGCGCACACCCTCTATCAAACCTACCAGACCCACATAAAAGAGGACGACCTCACAAACGCAAGTGCTGATTTATTTGCGTTGTATGGAATTTACATGAATCAGCAAAAGATGAGAGAAGATATTAACTATTTCTTATCTGCATTTGGTGAAGATTTTGATTTTACACCTATCATCATTTTTGAGATTGTAACGATTTTACTGCTGTCTTCTGCCGCCACGTGTGTGGTTTTGCTGCTTCTGTTTTACAGAAAAAGCCCTGCAGTCGTAGGAATTCCTTTAGGAGTTTCGGCTGTCATTGTCTCTTCAGCATATTTTACGTTAGGCTGGTTTGGTCTTGCTGGTGTTGCAGCTGTTTTTCTTTCATATAGATATATGATTCCCTTAAACTACAAAAAAAGTGCTCTCATATCATTGAAAGCTGGCTTCGTCCTGTTTTTGGCACACTATGTGTTCAATGCATCTCTCACCTATGCTGGCATCATCCAAAGTGAGACAGGAGCGCAGCACCTGACCGATTTAGTGGGAGGATCTCTTACAGGGACTGGATTGTACATTGGGTTCCAAATTTGTCTATTCTGTCTCTTGAGTGTAATTGGTGGACTGCTCGCTTACATGCTTTTGACAACTGTTAAAATGATGAGAGAAGAATCAAAACAAAAGTGAAACCAAGAAGATTACTCAGGTATTTGTATTTTCACTATATTTTCACTGCATTCGTAGAGCACTTCATACGTGAGGCATTGATGATTGTTACACGTGTAACAAAGAATTCTAATACGAGACAACTCCAATTATCTTATCTATTGCATGCGAAGTTTCTTGAAGAGGTTAATAAACAGCTCACTGTTTCACTGTTTTCACTATTTTTTTCATAATGTTTATGCTCAGGGAAACCCAGGTATAGGATAACACGACAAATGCAAAGTGCAACCTAAAGAGATGCATTGCGGTTCCACGTGCAAAAGAGAGAGCTATAGTAAGGGAGGTGTACTAATGGCAAGCATACTAGTGGTTGAAGATGAGAGGATAGTTGCCGAAGATATACAAAAAAGTTTACAGAACTTGGGATATACAATCCTAGCAGTCGTATCTTCCGGAGAAAAAGCTATTCAAAAAGCAAGAGGAGAGAACCCAGATTTAGTGTTAATGGATATCGTGTTAAAGGGGGAAATGGACGGCATAGAAGCAGCTGAACGCATATACTCCCAGTTCAATATCCCTGTGGTGTATTTAACTGCCTATGCAGATGAAAAAAAGCTGCAACGGGCAAAGGTAACAGAGCCCTACGGCTATCTACTGAAGCCTTTTGAAGAAAGAGGACTGCATACTACAATAGAAATGGCACTGTACAAACACAGAATGGAGAAAAAAGTACGGGAGAGCGAACAGTGGCTTTTCACCACGTTAAAGAGTATAGGAGATGCGGTCATTGCCACTGACACCCAAGGGTTAGTCACCTTTATGAATCCTGTGGCTGAAACATTGACAGGATGGAACCAGAAAGATGCTGTAGGAAGGCCACTAGATGATATTCTCACCATTGTAGACGAAGAGACAGGCAGAAAGATAGAAAATCCTGCACAAAGGGCACTCCAGGGGATTGCACAAGAAATAGACCACAAAATGTTGACAAGAAATGGAGTAAAAATACATATCGATGAGTGTGCTGCACCCATCAAAGATGACAAAGGGACGATCACTGGTGTTGTTGTGGTGCTTCGAGACATTACCAAGCGTACACGTGCAGAAAGAGCGCTGAAAAGGGCAGAAAAAAAATTTAGAGACCTCTTTGACTACGCCAGTGATGCAATCTTTATACATGATATGGAGGGGCACTTTCTCGAGGTAAATAGAACCGCGTGCGAACGATTGGGGTACGCCAGAGAAGAGTTGCTACAGATGACTCCTACAGACATAGATCCTCCAGAATGCGCTGTTTTAGTGCCTGACCAAATTGATGATTTGAAGGAAAAAGGCCATCTCTTTTTTGAAACTGCCCACATAACAAAGGATGGTAAAACAGTCCCTATTGAATTGAGCAGCAAAATAATTGAATTCGAAGGAATCCCGGCCATATTGAGCATTGCACGAGATATCACTGAACGCAAAAAGGCAGAAATGCAGCTGAAGACCCTATTCGAAACCAGCAAATTAATAAATTCCACCATAGATATGGCAGATATATACAGGTTTATCTCAGATTCCATTCAAAATTTAGTTGGATTTGACAATTTCATGATCTTTTTGGTTTCAAAAGATAAAAAACATATATACTGTACATATGCTTCAGAAGGGATCAAAGATAGGATAGAGAGCATGGCCATATACTATGGTGAGGGGTTGGTGGGCCGCTGCATTGCAACAGGAGAACCCTTACTTCTAAAGAATCGCAGTAGGGGAGCCGAGACTTCCGAGACAATGGGAATGTTCGCATCTCAAATTGTTGTTCCTCTGGTCATCGAAGGCGAATGTGTGGGTGCACTCCACATTTTAAAAGCTGCGGAAAATGCGTACGATCAAAAAGATGTTGAAGCGTTAAAACCATTGAGCGAAGTGATCTCATCAGCGGTGAGAAACTCAACCCTGTACAATGAAATCAAGAAATTTGGTGAAGAACTTGAGAAGAGAATTGAGGAGAGATCCAAAAAGATTGAAATTCTCCTGAACACACGAATGAGTCTCCAAGGAGAGGGGAGCTGGCAAAAAGGATTAAAAACTATTGTCGAAAGTATAGGTAAGCTTGGATTTGACAGGTGCGACATCTTTCTGGTGAATCCTTTGAGAAAAACACTGGATTTCCATTTTGGAAAAGGAATTGAGCTTCCAGAAAAGAATACATCCATTTCTCTGGGAAATTCTGAACACTCTGGAGTCAAATGTGTTCGGGAAAAGAGAACAATACGAGTAAGGGATTTCAGACTGAAAGAAGGGAAAAACATCACTTCTGATTCAGAATCGTTTGTCTGGGTACCCATTGTGGTCCAGAATGAGGCTTTTGCAGCACTGGGTGCAGACAATGTGTTGAGCAACAGGAGTATTACAGACGAGGATGTGAAAGATTTAGAAATTCTGGCAGGTATGTGTGCAGCCTTCATTGATCGAACCAGGATGTTGATACAGCCTGTTGCAGAGAAAATGTTAGAAACAGAATTGAAACACAGGCTGGACCCTGCAGAGTGTTACATTGTTCCAGAGAAAAGACCTGAAAAGTCTGTTGAGATATTCTGTGATTTAACTACCCATGGTATACCAGGGTTTGTCATTTCCAGAATGTATCCAGAAAAGCTCAGAAGGAAACACAACTTGGTGAAGACTCCCATGTTATGGTTATCACGCTCCGAAAAGGGAGATGCTATAAGTCCAGATGATCTTCCCAAGTTAAAGTACATTATTGGAGATTTCACCAGAAAGAGTACAGACTCGGTAATTCTGTTAGATGGTGCAGAGTACTTAATGACACAGACGAGTTTCATAACAGTTTTGAAGTTTCTGCAAGAGCTCAAAGACATGATCACTCTCAATAATTCGCGGCTGATCATTCCTTTGCATAAAGATACTATCCCACTAAAAGAGTACAGTATACTGGAGAGAGAGCTTACCGTTTTGTAACCACTCTTCTGAATCATTTGAAGATTTGTACTGATACGTTGTCTCATTATCTGGTTTTGTCTCACTTTGTTACACGTGTAACATTGGTTTTAAATTCTTAGTACTGGGGTTTTCATGATTTTTTGGACTGGTTTGAAGCAAAAACTGGTGCTACAGCTTCAGATTGCAGAGAGATACAATATTGTTACAGAGAACTATTCATCACTATCTAAAGTTGAAGGGATAAAAAAGGGTTGAACCTATTTGCTGTTACATTCTTGATTAAAGACAATACCGAAAATATTCAACCTTTTAGATAGTTTTTCAAACTAAAAGCAAAAACCCTTTTCAGAATAGTGTTAAAAAGAGAAAATTATTTAAAGTTTCATTCACTTATACTTACAGCACCTGAAATGGTGATACAGTGGTGAACCTACACACGAGACCAATAGATAGTAAATCTCTAGTGAGAATATGTCCTCTCACTCCTTAACACTCACCGATGCCTTGAAAACCCTCAGCCCCCATGATCAATTGTGCCTTATCTGTGAGACAGAAGAGGAATAGCCCACAGCTGAAACCTCTTTCATGATAAAAAGGCTGCAAAGAAATGGGAAGTACGTGGGTGGATGTTCGACGCAGCGGAGAAGAAGCCCTCAATGCTATCTCTGCTATTCAGGGGGAGTCGAAAGAGATCTTGGATGCTTCATTGGAAAAGACACGGCGCGTACTAAATGCTGAAGGAGAGAAGCCATTATGAGAGCTATCACAGACCGCAAACAGGCAGAACAGGAAAAAGATAGAATTCTAAGAGATCTTAACGAACGAGTGAAAGAACTGAACTGTTTGTATGGAATTGATGAAATTATGAGAAGAGAGACTGCAACAGTGGAGGAGGCTTTTGAAGAAATTGTACATTTGATCCCGTCCTCGTGGCAGTACCCCGACATTACTGGCAATCGTATTGTTCTTGAGGACAAAGTGTATGAAACTAGCAATTTCAAAGAAACAGAATGGATGCAAAAGGCAGATATTACTGTTGGTGGCACAAAAGCTGGAGTAGTGGAGGTCTGTTATCTGGATAAAAAACCCAATGAGGACGAAGGCCCATTTTTAGAAGAAGAAAGGAACGTGATAACCTCTATTGCTAAACGATTAGGAGAGTTTGTTGAGGATAAAAAAGCAGAAGAAAAGCTTCATCACCAGGCTAGTCTTTTAGAAAATGTTTCTGATGCCATTATTTCCACAGACCTAGATTTTACTGTCAAGACGTGGAATAAAGCTGCTGAAACTGTATACGGCTGGAAAGCTGATGAAGTAATAGGTAAATCCATGTATGAGATTTTCCCAGCAGCGTATTCTGACAGCCGATGGGAGAAAATTGAAAAGGAGTTCTTTGAGAAAGGGCATTGGAAAGGAGAAGTCATCCAGCACCGGAAAGATGGCAGCCCTCTCAATATATTTGCATCAGTCTCCCTCATCAGGGACAGTTCAAAGAATCCAGTGGGTGCAGTTGCTGTCAATCGGGACATTACTGAACAAAAACGAGCAGAAGAAGCATTACAGGCATCTGAGGAGAAGTATAGAGAGTTGGTAGAGAATATTAATGATGTCATCTATGCTACTGACGAGAAGGGGGTGATAACCTATGTGAGCCCTGCTGTAGAATCGTTTATGGGGTACACTCCTTCAGAGGTTACTGGTCACCATTTTAGAGAGTTCATTTATCAAAAAGATTTACCACGCCTCAGAGAGGGTTTTCAGAAAGTCCTTTCTGGTCATACTGCAGCAAATGAGTATCGGGTTTTGGCCAGATCTGGCGAACTGCGCTGGATGCGTACGTCCAGTAGACCAGTCTTTGTGGGAAATCGTGTCGTTGGAGTACAAGGAGTGCTGGCAGATATTACAGAGCACAAGAATGCAGAAGAGGCCCTCAAGAAGAGTGAACATAAGTACCGCCAGCTCATTGAAGGTTTACATGAAGGTATTTGGGTTATCGATGAAAATGCATGCACTACTTTTGTTAATGATCGCATGGCAGAAATGCTTGGATACACTGTGGAGGAAATGGTGGGGAGGCATTTATTTTCATTCATGGATAAGCGTGGTGTCACTATGTGCAGGCGCTATCTGGAACGCTGCAGACAAGGTATAACTGAACAGCATGAGCTTGAATTCCTTCGCAAAGATGGAACACGGCTTTATGCAACCATAGAGACATCGCCCATTACTGATGATGACGGAACCTATAGGGGAGCAATCACTGGCATCATGGATATTACTAAGCGCAAGCAGGCAGAAGAACGGTTACGGGAATCTGAGGAGATGTACAGAACATTGATACAAACATCCCCAGATGCTGTGACAGTAACTGATTTAGAAGGACGCATCACCCATATATCGCAGAGAACACGTGAACTCCACGGGTTTGAACATGCTGATGAGCTGCTCGGAAAAAGTGCTTTTGAATTCATTGCTCCAGAAGACCACGAAAAGGCCATGATAAACCTTGAGGAAACATTAAAGGAAGGATTTGTTAGAAATGTGGAATATACCATGTTAAAAAGAGATGGAACCACCTTTATTGGTGAAATAAATGCAGCTTTGATTAAAGATGCTGAGGGGAACCCAAGAGCCTTCATTGCTACTACGAGAGATATTACTGAAAAGAAGCGTGCAGAAGAGCAGATTAAGGCATCAATCAAAGAAAAAGAAGTACTCTTAAGGGAGATCCATCACAGAGTCAAGAACAATATGCAGGTGATCTCCAGTTTGCTCAATCTTCAGTCTGCGCATATCAAGGAAAAACGGTACAAAGAGGTACTTAAAGAAGTCCAGGACAGAATACGTTCCATGACGTTAGTCCATGAGAAGTTGTACCAGTCTGAGAATTTGGCAAACGTAGATTCCAGCGAGTACATTACCAGTATAGTACGTGGGCTGTATCGGTCCTATGAGATTACAGCAGACAGAGTTACACTGGTAATAGAGGTGGAGGACATCCTTCTCGGGGTGGATGCTGCTATACCCTGTGGGCTGATCATTAACGAGTTAGTTAGTAATTCTCTGAAGCACGCCTTTCCTAAAGAAAAAGGTGAGATCAGAATAACGCTCTGCTCAATCGATGGAATGATTGAGTTAACAGTGGCAGATAATGGTGTGGGTATACCCGAGTATATAGATTTTAGAAATACAGAATCTTTAGGGCTGGATTTGGTGACCACATTAGTAGAGCACCAACTTGGTGGTGAAATCACCTTGGATAGGAGTAGAGGAACTGCATTTCACATTGTATTTCAAGAGGTGAAGCAATGGTAAAAACATTAATTGTTGAAGACGAAGGTATTGTGGCCAAGGACATGAAAAACAGGTTAGAAAGGCTGGGATACGCAGTTGTGGCAATGGTATCTTCTGGAGAAGAAGCTCTCAAAAAAGTGGAAGAAATGTGTCCAGATGTAGTGTTGATGGATATTGTGTTAAAAGGGGAAATGAACGGCATAGAAGCAGCTGAACAGATTCGTACCCAATTTAACATTCCAGTTGTGTACGTCACTGCCTATGCTGATGAAAACACATTACAACGGGCAAAAATAACAGAACCCTATGGCTACATATTGAAGCCAATTGGGGATAGAGAACTGCACATTGCCATAGAAATGGCATTGTACAAACATGAAATGGAGAAAAGAGTACAAGAGAGCGAACAGTGGCTTTTCACCACGTTAAAGAGCATAGGAGATGTGGTCATTGCCACTGACACCCAAGGGTTAGTCACCTTTATGAATCCTGTGGCTGAAACGTTAACAGGCTGGACCCGGAAAGATGCTGTAGGAAGACCATTAGATGATATCCTCACCATTGTAGACGAAGAGACAGGCAGAAAGATAGAAAATCCTGCACAAAGGGCACTCCAGGGGATTGCACAAGAAATAGACCACAAAATGTTGACAAG
>JGI2171J19970_10000229_pt1 | contig 26845 bp, 23 predicted proteins | sample DeeMarSWOR324_28_FD_19970 | JGI IMG/M metagenome (IMG submission 19970) | reverse complement strand
CCGAGCACGCCCTGGGTCTGCTCCTCGACCAGCTGCCGGTTGCGTAGGGCCCAGTTCCAACGCCTCAGCGTGTTCTCGCCGGGCAGCGGCACGACCGTGAAAGTACGGGTCTCCCGGCCCTCAGGTTCGGAGCTCACGGTGATCCTGACCGGCCTCAGAGCCTTGCCCTCGAAGTAGGAGTACAGGTTCCGCGTGGTCAGAATCTGCTCGCCATCCACGGCGAGCAGGTACTCACCCTCGGCCACGCTGACGCCCGGCTGGTCGAGCGGCGCCTGGAGCAGCGGGTTCCCCGAGTTGTAGGGGCCCGAGTGGTAGATCCGCGTGATGCGGTAGCGGCCCCGGTCAATCTCGTAGTCCGCGCCCAGGAGACCGATCCGGCTCCGCTGGCCGAGCGGCTCCGGGAGGTCGCCACCACCCACGCTCAAGTGGCTGACCGAGACGTATCCCAGCGCTTTACCGAGCAGTGTGTTGAGGTCGCGGCGCCGGGCGAGCGTGGGCAGGTAGGTCGCGTAGTGCTGCTCGAGTTCGCTGAGGTTCTGCCCGTGGTAGTTCGGGTCATAGAAGTAGTCACGCATGAGCCGCCAGGCCTCACGGTAGATCTGCCGCCACTCGGCCGCGGGATCGACCTCGATCTGGATCGAGGCGAGATCGAGCCGGCCCGCGCCGGCCTCCGGCGCCTGGTCCCCGGCGATCAAGAACCAGCTGTTGCCCTGCTTGTAGAGGATCTTCCGTCCATCGGCGGTCACGCTGAACTCGCTGACATCCTCGACGAGCTTCTGCAGCTCGCGCGGTTGCGAGAGTTCGTAACGGTAGAGCGTGCGCGAGGGCGTGCTTCCGGGCTGTGGGGCGGGCCACTGCCTGACCGACACGTAGAGCACGCCCGGCTCGCCCGCAGCGAGCTCGGCGTAGTCCTGCGCCGGGAGCGGCAGAGGCACGCTGCGGCTCTCGGTCCCCTGTATGCCGGCGCCCGCGAGTCCGGGCACCTGCATGCCAGGGCGAGCGGCTCCGGACCGGCCCGGCCCGGGCGGTCGCTGCCGTCCCTCAGGTCGCGCCGCGGGTCGCTCTCCCGGTGCGGCGCCCGGGGGGATCGATTCGGCCTCGGGGTTGGGCGCGCCGGTCACCGGCAGCACGGGAGGCGGTGTGCGCTCGTCGAGGAGCGCGACGTGGAGCCGCCGGGTGACGAGCGGCCGGAACAGTTCGCGGAGAGCACGCTCCAGCCGAACTCGCCGAGGCCCGCCGTGTTGCTGGCCAGGAAGTAGAGGTATCGGCCGCTCCGGTCGAACACCGGGTGCTCGGCGTGGACCCGGCCATCGCTGACCCTGGCATGCCGGCTCCGCTCGATGTGATAGAGATAGACCGCGCCCACCCGGTTGGCCTCGACCATCGAGTAGGCGAGCCACACGCCGTCGGGCGACCAGGCGGGGTAGTAGCGATCCTGGCCGGAGTAGCTCGAGGTGGCGACCCGGCGCGCGCCGCCCGTCTCCAGGTCCACGACCCAGAGGTTGAGCCGCTTGTCGGAGAACGCGAGCCGCTTCGAGTCGGGTGACCAGGTGAGCTCGCGGTAGAAGCTCGGGCGCAGCTCGACCGGGATCTTTCTTACCGAGCCCTGTCCGTTGGCTGGGCGGACGTGCAGCTGGTACTCGCCCGACTCGTCCGAGAAGTAGGCGATCGACTGCCCGTCGGCAGAGACGGCCGGGTAGCGCTCGGCGATCCCGGGTGTCTGGGTCAGGTTCTCGGCGGCGCCGGACTCCACATCGAAGCTGACGACATCCCCGCGGACCCCGAGGACAACGCGCTCGCCAGAGGCGGAGGGCGCCGCCGACTGGATCCAGCCCGCGCCGCCTACGCTCCGCGCTTCGAGTCCCGACGTGTCGGGTTCGATCTCGATCGTGAGAGTTCGGGTTTCTCGGGTCGCCGGATCGTAGAGCCGTATCCCGCCATCCTGCACGAAAGCGATCACGCCGCCGCCTGCTGCCGCCGACTCGACACCGTAGCGCGCGTAGCTGGTGAGCTGCTCGACGCTGTTCGCCTCGACGTCGTACGCGTGGAGGTTGAACGTGCCCGTGCGGTCGGAGACGAAGTAGATCGTGCCTCCGACCCACATCGGCTCGCGGTCGTTGGAGTTCTCCCGCGGCAACTTGACGATCCGACTGTCGTTCACTCTGGCGATCCAGATGGGCGAGGCCATACCGCCGCGGTAGTAGCGCCAGTCGCCACTGCCCAACTCCAGTGGTAGTGCGAACGGCACGTACGCGATGCGGCTGCCCTCGGGTGAGAACGACCCGTCCCAGGCGCGTGGCAGGGGAAGCGGGGCCGGGAACGCCTCGTGCATCCCGATCGTGTACAGCCGGAAGATGCCTTCCTCATCGCGGTGCGACGTGAAGAGGACGCGAGCACCGTCGGGGCTCCAACCGCGCGCGATGTCCGCCTCGGGGTTGTAGGTGAGGCGCTGCGGCTCACCGCCCTGTAATCCGATCAGGTAGACGTCCCAGTCGTCCACGCCACGCCGTGAGAAGGCGACGTTCAGACCGTCCGGCGAGAAGACCGGGAAATCGTCCTCGGCCGGCCCCGAGGTGAGACGTTCCGCGACCCCGCCAGGGCGCATGACACGCCAGAGGTCTCCCGCATACGAGAACACGACATACGACTCGCTCACGGCCAGGTTGCTGATGAGCCGGCGAACTCCGTCGTTCTGCTGCTGCGGCTGCACGCCGCCGGCCAGCAGGATGGAGGCGACAAACACGACAGCGGGGTTGATCATCTCAGCTCTCCTATCGGTCCCTTGAAGGCTGCAGCCCGACTAGTTTCGGCTCGTTTGTCGGTTCACGCCAGACCTCTGAGCTCCGGCTGCTGACACGCGGTTCGCCGACGCAGGCACGCCGGCGATGCGGCGGGGACCGCTGCGGGTTGACGTGAGCGAGGAGGGTGTCGGCTAGCGATCCGTGGGCCCACTCAGCCGGGCCCGGGATTCGGTCCGCTCTGGCGAAGCGAGTATGCGCTCGGTGAAGTCCTGGCGGTCTTCGATGCGCTCGATGCGATCGGTCAGACGGCCCACGATCTCGGTGAGACGTGCCAGCTCCTCGTCCTTCGCCTTCACGCGCTTCTCGTGTGCCGTCGCCTCGATCAGATCGCCCAACCGCTTGACGAGTGGGCGAAGGATCAGCACGCCGGCGATGGAGAGGACGAGCGTCATGCTGAAGATCAAGGGGGCTACAGCGTCCGGGTCCATATGACTTTGCTCCGTCTGCGGTCTGGGTCAGCCTAAGGGTACTCGTCGCCCTCGCCCGCGCGGCTCTCGCCAGGCGCGGGTCCCGGCTCCTCCCGCGCCGGTCCCTCCCTCAACATCGCCTGTGCTCTCTGGCGCTCCAGCATCCGCTCCGCGAAGTCCACACGGTCCTCGAGCCGGTCCATGCGATCGACCAGGCGCTCCATGAGCTGCATGATGCGCTGCAGGTGCGGGTCCTGCTCGACCTTCTTGTTATGGGATTGCTCGATCATCTTTCCGATTCGCGTAGTGAGCGGCCGGAAGATGAGCACCGCAGCGATAGAGATGAAGAAGATGATCGGTATCAGCTCTTCGGGCATAAGACTCCTCGCCTCACGTGTCCCTGCGGCCGGCTCGGGTTACGACCCGCCGGTTTGCCCTCGCCGTTCCGTGGCGAGCCCCTCTGAGAGGGCTCGGGCGCCCTCGCTCTTCCAACCGGCGCTCTCGAGCACGCGCTCGGTGAAATCCTGACGCGCCTCCAGCCGTTCCAGCCTGTCCAGCAGCCGCTCTATCAACTCGGCCATTCGGGCAGGGTCGGGTTGCTCGGCTCCGACCTGGCGGTCGCGACGCATCTGCTCCAGCAGTTGACCCAGCTGCTTGGTCAGTGGTCGCAAGATCATCACGCTGGCGACGCCGGCGGTGATGGTGAAGACCATCACGGCTCCGACGATCGGTCCGATTACGGCAGGATCCCAGGGTCCCATGGCAGACGCTCCCGGCGACAAAGTTGTGCCCTCAGCTTCTCTTACGCCAGGCCATCTGGCGCGGTTTCAGGGTGGCCGCCCCCCTGGCATCTCCCGTGCGAACCGCTCACATTCGTGCGCAACCGCGGGAGCGAGCCATGACCCTATCCTTCGTCCTCGTCATGTTCGTGCTGCCCGCCGCGATCATCGGCACGGCGGTCGTGCTGGCCCTGCTGACCAGGGAGCGCGAGCCCTGATGCAGGAGGGCGCCGCCGTTCAGATCTCGGCGGATCCGTTCGCCGTCGCGGCGTTTGTGGCCTACCTGGGCGTCATCGTCCTGATTGGCGTCGTATCGGCGCGCTTCTCCTCGGCCGGCGTGAGCGAGTTCTTCGTCGGCGGCCGCAAGATGCACCGGTTCGTGGTCGCCCTCTCGGCGGTGGTCTCCGGACGCAGCGCCTGGTTGCTGCTCGGCGTCACCGGCATGGCCTACGCGATTGGGGCGGGCGCGGTCTGGGCGGTCACCGGCTACATCACAGCCGAGGTGTTCCTCTTCCTGTTCTATGCCCGTCGGCTCAGGCATTTCAGCGACGTCTACGACTGCGTCACCGTACCGGATTTCTTCGCCGCACGCTTCGGAGACCGCGACGGCCGCCTGCGGGGCGTGCTGATCGCGATCATCCTCATCTTCATGGTCGGCTACGTGTCGTCGCAGTTCGTGGGAGGCGGCAAGGCGTTCGCGGCGAGCTTCGGCATGAGCCCGACCGCCGGCGTTCTGCTCACCGCGCTCATCGTGCTGGCGTACACCACGCTGGGCGGCTTCCTGGCGGTGAGCCTGAGCGACACCCTGCAAGCGTGCATCATGATCGTCGCCCTCGTGGTGGTGCCGGTCGTCGCCATCGCGGACGGGGGCGGGCTCCTGGCGATCGTGAATGAGCTCCGGGCCTTCGACCCGACGATGATCGACCCCGTGGCATTGTCAGCCGGCGTGATCATCGGGTTTCTCGGCATCGGCCTGGGTTCGCCCGGGAACCCGCACATCATCGTGCGCTACATGTCGATCGCCGACCCGGACCAGTTGCGCGCCTCCGCCATCGTGGGGACCGTCTGGAACGTAGTGATGGCCTGGGGCGCGCTCTTCATCGGGCTGGCGGGGCGCGTCTACTTCCCCGACGTGGCGCTTTTACCCGATGGGGACACGGAGCAGCTGTATCCCGTGCTGGCGGCTCAGCACCTGCACCCGCTGGCCTTCGGCGTGGTGGTGGCGTCGATCTTCGCCGCCATCATCTCGACTGCCGATTCGCAGCTACTCGTCGCCGCGTCCAGTGTGGTGCGCGACTTCTATGAGAAGATCCTGCACCGGGATGAGGAGGTGCCGCAGAAACGTCTCGTCCTCTACAGCCGGATCGTGGTGGCGGTCTTGGTGGCGGCGGCCCTGGTGGTGGGCCTGCTGGCGGAAGCGCTGGTCTTCTGGTTGGTCCTGTTCGCCTGGGCGGGGCTCGGCGCCTCCTTCGGGCCGACCTCGATCCTCGCCCTCTACTGGCGCGGCACGACCCGGGCCGGGGTCATCGCGGGACTGATCACGGGTACGGCCATCACCTTCATCTGGGAGCTGACCCCTGCCCTCAGCTCAATCATCTACGAGTTGATACCGGCGTTCGCTGGCGGCTTGCTGGCAACCGTCATCGTGAGTCGCCTGACGCGGGCGCCGGAAGAAGTCGATCACATGTTCGACAGCATGAGGAGGCGCCGCACGGGTCGGCAGCCCGCAGGAACCGCTAACCCCTATTAATAGTCCGGAGAACGTCCACGGTGGACGCAATGCCCCAGGCTCGCGTTGTCGCACTCTGGGACATGGCAACTCACAGACCGTGACGGGCTGTCAACCCTGCCGCAGCGTTGGGGCGTGAACCATAGATAGCACGAATATTGCAATAACCCGGTTGCCAAAGGTTGCTTGGCTCACTATAAACAGGTGGAAAAATCCTTCGAGCTCGACGGTTCTGGTCCAACCCTGAGGGAGAGAATCGCCTAATGGAAAGCTCGGTAATCAGCATCCCCGTGGGTGCCGCGGCGGCGAAACGGGCGGGCTATTTGCGCGCGTTTTACGGCTCGACGGTTGGCAAGAAGCAGGTGATGGCCGTGACGGGGGTCATCTTCGTGCTCTTCGTCATCGGCCACATGATCGGGAATCTTCAGGTGTATCTGGGTCGCGAGCCGCTGAACCATTACGCGGAGCTGCTCCGCGAGTTGGGGCACGGCGGCCTGATCTGGGTGGTGCGCGGCGGGTTGCTGGCCGCGGTCGTGCTCCATATCTGGTCCGCGACCGCGCTGACGCTGGGGAGCTGGGCGGCCCGGCCGATCGGCTACCGTCACCGGCAGCAGTGGATCGAATCGACCTACGCGTCACGCACGATGCGCTGGGGCGGGCCGATCCTGCTGCTGTTCATCATCTACCACCTACTGCACTTCACCACGGGTACCCTGCACGGGGACTTCGTGACCGGGGACGTCTATCACAACGTGGTGGCGGGCTTTAGCATCTGGTGGGTATCAGCCATCTACATTTTCGCGCAGCTCGTCCTGGGCCTGCATCTTTACCACGGCGTGTGGAGCATGTTGCAGACCCTGGGGCTGAGTCATGCGAGCTACAACCGCCTGCGCACGGGGTTCGCGGTCTTCGTGGCCTTCGTGGTGGCGGGAGCCAACATCTCGATCCCGCTCGCGGTCCTCACCGGTGTCGTGAGCTGAGAGCGAGGAGACAGCCATGGAACTGAATGCCAAGATCCCCTCCGGCCCCATCGAGAAGAAGTGGGAGAAGCACCGCTTCGATATGAACCTGGTGAACCCGGCGAACAAGCGGAAGTACAGCATCATCGTCGTGGGGTCCGGCCTCGCGGGCGCCGGCGGCGCCGCTTCGATGGCGGAACTGGGCTACAACGTCAAGTGCTTCTGCTATCAGGACAGTCCGCGCCGCGCCCACTCCGTCGGCGCGCAAGGCGGGATCAACGCCGCCAAGAACTACCAGAACGACGGTGACAGCGTCTACCGCCTGTTCCATGACACGGTGAAGGGCGGTGACTACCGCTCACGCGAGGCGAACGTCTACCGGCTGGCCGAGCTGAGCGTGGAGATCATCGACCAATGTGTCGCCCAGGGTGTGCCATTCGCTCGTGAGTACGGCGGCCTGTTGGACAACCGCTCCTTCGGTGGCGCGCTGGTGTCGCGCACGTTCTACGCCAGGGGACAGACCGGCCAGCAACTGCTGCTGGGTGCCTACCAGGCCCTGGAGCGCCAGATCGGTCTGGGCAAGGTGAAGATGTACTCACGTCATGAGATGCTCGAGCTGATCGTGATCGACGGCAGGGCGCGGGGGATCGTGGTCCGCGACATGGTGAGCGGCGAGTTCGAGATCCACCTGGCGGACGCTGTGGTGCTCGCCACGGGCGGCTACGGCAACGTCTTCTTCCTGTCCACCTACGCGAAGGGGGCCAACGGCACGGCGATCTGGCGGGCCTACAAGCACGGCGCTGCCTTCGCCGACCCCTGCTTCACGCAGATCCACCCGACCTGCATCCCGGTGACGCACGAGCGCCAGTCGAAGCTGCCCCTGATGAGCGAGTCGCTCCGCAACGACGGCCGCATCTGGGTCCCGAAGCAGAAGGGCGATACCCGGCCGCCCGCCGCGATCCCCGAGGAAGAGCGCGACTATTACCTGGAGCGGCTGTATCCGAGCTTCGGCAACCTCGCGCCCCGGGATATCTCCTCTCGGGCGGCGAAGCGGGTGTGTGACGAGGGGCGAGGAGTCGGCAAGACGGGCTTGGGCGTCTACCTGGACTTCGCCGACGCCATCGAGCGTCTGGGCGCAGACGTGATCGCCGAGAAGTACGGCAACCTGTTCGAGATTTACGAGCGGATCACGGACGAGGACGCCTACAAGGTGCCCATGCGCATCTTCCCAGCCACTCACTACACCATGGGGGGGCTCTGGGTCGACTACAACCTAATGAGTACGATCCCCGGTTGCTTCGTGATCGGCGAGGCGAACTTCTCCGACCACGGCGCGAACCGCCTGGGGGCGAGCGCCCTGATGCAGGGTCTTGCGGACGGCTACTTCGTTATCCCGTACACGATCGGCGACTACCTGGCGAGCACGAAGTTCGAGAAGGTGAGCGAGGATCATCCCGAGGCGCAGGCTGCGAAGGNGGAGGTGGAGGAGAGGATCAAGCGCCTCCTCTCGATCAACGGCAAGCGCACGATCATGTCCTTCCACCGCGAGCTGGGCCGGATCATGTGGGAGCACTGCGGGATGTCGCGTAACCGCCAAAGCCTCGAGGAGGCACTGCAGAAGATCCCGGCGCTGCGGGAGGAGTTCTGGGAGGACGTCCGTGTCCCGGGCGGCAGCGACGAGCTCAACCAGTCTCTGGAGTACGCCGGCCGCGTGGCGGACTTCCTGGAGATCGGCGAGCTCATGTGCCTGGACGCGCTGGAGCGGGAGGAGTCGTGCGGTGCTCACTTCCGTGAGGAGTACCAGACGGAAGATGGGGAAGCCCTGCGTGACGATGAGAACTTCGCGCACGTGGCCGCGTGGGAGTACGCGGGCGAGGGCAAGAAACCCATTTGCAACATCGAGCCACTGACCTTCGAGTATGTCCATTTAGCGCGACGGAGCTACAAGTGATGAACATCACTTTGCACGTGTGGCGGCAGAAGGACGCCAAGTCCAAGGGGCGCTTCGTCAAGTACGAGGCTGACGACATCAGCCCCGACATGTCGTTCCTCGAGATGCTCGACGTGGTCAACGAGCGGTTGGTCCTGGAGGGCGAGGAGCCGATCGCCTTCGACCACGATTGCCGGGAGGGGATCTGCGGCACGTGCGGTGTCGTGATCAACGGGCGGGCGCACGGGCAGCGGCAGCGTACCACCGTCTGTCAGCTGCATATGCGCAGCTTCAAGGACGGGGACGTCATCTGGATTGAGCCCTGGCGTGCCAAAGCCTTCTCGGTGGTGAGGGATCTGATCGTCGATCGGAGCGCCTTCGATCGGATCATCGCCGCGGGTGGCTTCATCAGTGCGCCGACGGGGTCCGCTCCGGACGGGAACGCCATCCCGATCCCCAAGGAGAACGCGGATCTGGCGATGGACGCGGCTGCCTGTATCGGCTGCGGGGCCTGTGTGGCCGCCTGTCGCAACGCGTCGGCCATGCTGTTCACTGCCGCCAAAGTCGCGCAGTTCGCGCTGCTGCCCCAGGGCCAGCCGGAGCGCGAGATCCGGGTCAAGAAGATGGTGGCGCAGATGGACGTGGAGGGCTTCGGCAACTGTACCAACCATCGTGATTGCCAGGCCGTTTGCCCGAAGGCGGTCAGCGTGGACAACATCGCGCGCCTGAACCGTGACTTCATCAGGTCCACGCTCATCGCAGACCGGCGGGCGGCGGTGGGTGTTGAAGGCGCCGGCTAACCGACGCTCCGGTCAGGCGAGCGATCACGAGCGGGCGTCATTGCTGACCTGGGCCGCTGTCACAGGCGACAGCGGCCCTTGTTGCACCCGACCTGCGGCCGAGGCTGCTGCCCACGGCGTTGCCCCAACGGGATCGGCCGGCAATAATGGTGAGCCATGCTCAGGGTGACGTTCATTGGAACGGCGTCGGCGCGGCCGACGGTGTCACGCAACACGAGCGCGATCGCCGTGCAGCGGGAGGGGGATCTGCACCTCTTCGACTGCGGGGAAGGGACCCAGCGCCAGATGATGCGCTACGGCGTCGGGTTCACCGTCAGCGAGATCTACCTGACGCACATGCACGCCGACCACTACCTCGGCACCGTCGGTCTGCTGCGAACCCTGAGCCTGCAGGGGCGCGAGCAGCCGCTGGCGATCTACACGCCAGTCGGCGGCGAGCAGCTGCTGAGGACGGCTGTGGGGCTGGAGCTGGACGAGCTTTCCTTCCCTGTAGAGATCGGGCCGCTGGAACCGCCGGCGGCGGTGCACCACGCGGGCTATTCGATCCAGGCATATGCGGTCAGCCACGCCGGTCGAGCGAACGGCTACGTGCTGCGGGAAGACGCGCGGCCGGGCCGCTTCTACCCCGAGCAGGCGCTTGGGCTCGGCGTACCGGAAGGGCCGCTGTTCGGGCGGCTGCAGGGTGGCGAAATCGTGCGACTGGAAGACGGGCGCGAGATTCACCCCGAGCGGGTGATGGGCCCGGCGCGGCCGGGACGCAGGGTGGTCTACACGGGTGACACGCGACCGTGCGAGGCGACGCTCAAGGTGGCCTCGGGCTGTGATCTGTTGATCCACGAGGCGACGTTCTCGGAGGCGGAGCTGGACCGTGCCCAGCGCACAGGGCACACCACCGCCGGCCAGGCGGGTGAGCTGGCCCAGCGTGCGGGGGTCACGAGGCTGGTGCTGACGCATCTCAGCGCCCGCTACTCGGAGCGTCCGCACGTGCTGGAGCAGGAGGCCCGGCAGGCCTGCTCCGGAGCCTGCGAGGTGATGGTGGCGTATGACGGGTTGACGATCGAGATACCGCTGCACGATTAGATGGAATGATCGTCGCCATCGACGGCCCGGCGGGTTCCGGGAAGAGTACCACGGCGCGGGAGGTAGCCCGGCGCTTGGGGTTCCTCCACGTCGATTCGGGTGCCCTCTACCGTGCCTTCGCCGTGGCGGCCTGCCAGAGCGGTTGGGTGAGCCCGGCGGGCATTCTGTCTCCCGACCGGGTCGCCCAGCTGGCGGCCCAGGACGTCGGTGTGGGGGTCGTGGACGGCAGCGTGGTGCCACAGCTGGAAGGGCGTCGACTCGGCGACGAGCTCAGGACGCCCGAGGTCACCGCCTGCGCCTCAAAGATCTCCGCGCACCCGGAGATCCGACGACAGGTCAACGCTCGGCTGCGCCGCTTGGCTGCCGAGTGCGGGAGGGGCATCGTTTGCGAGGGCCGGGACATGGGCACCGTTGTCTTCCCGGAGGCCGAGCTCAAGGTCTACATGGTTGCGGCGCCAGAGGAGCGTGCCCGGCGTCGGCTGCTGCAGCAGGGGCGTCAGGTGACCCCAGAGAGCGTTCACGCCGAGGCGGCACGTCTGCTGGCCCGGGACACCGCCGACTCGCAGCGCGAGGCGTCGCCCCTGCGGCAGGCCGAGGACGCACTGCTGATCGACACCACCCATCTCTCGTTCGCGGAGCAGGTGGAGCGCATCGTGGCCGCGGCCCGGCGGCGGCTTGACATGTCGGAAAGCGAGCGACTACATTGAGCCGTTGATTCCGGGGCGCGGCTTAGTGCCTGTGGCGGAAGCAGTTAGCGAGTGGGTCCGGTGACGCCGCCGAGGTTCACGCCAGCGCCTGTTTGTTTTGACCCTAGCGAAGTAGGCTTGCCGGTCCCGGGCCCCGGCCAAGACGTCAACCGAATGGCAAACGAGAGAAACGCAAACACCACACCGACTGAAGCCGAGATCACACCAGACAACCCCGAACAGATCGACGTGACGGCGGAGAGTGCGGCTCAGCTGAGTCCTGCAGCCGAACCGCCCGCCGCTCAGCCTCCCGAGCAGGAACCCAGCACAGAGCCGGTCGTGGAGAAAGCCCGCGAGCTGGAGGTATCTTCGGACCTGGCGGACGAGCAGGAGTACTCTGCCGAGGAGTATGAGCGCATGATGTCGATGTACGAGGACACCCTCAAGAACATCGAGGAGGGTGAAATCGTGAAGGCGACCATCGTACGCGTGACTGACTCGGCAGCGATCCTCGACCTCGGCTTCAAGTCTGAAGGCTCTGTCCCGCTGGACGAGTTCCGCACAGTGGAGGAGGCACAGCCCGGCACAGAGGTTGACGTCTTCCTCGAGCGGCTGGAGGACCAGGAAGGCGTGGTCGTGCTCTCGAAGAAGAAAGCCGACTTCCTGCGGGTCTGGGAGCAGATCAAGGAGGCTTACGACAGCGATCGGCCGATACGCGGCACGATCAAGAAGAAGGTCAAAGGCGGTGTGACGGTCGATATCATGGGCGTCGATGCCTTCCTACCCGGCTCCCAGGTGGCGTTGCGTCGCGTGCCCAACGTGGACGAGCTGCTCGGCCAGGAATTCGATTTCAAAATCCTCAAGCTGAACAAGCGGCGCCGCAACATCGTTGTCTCGCGCCGTGTCATCCTCGAGCAGGAGCGCAGCGAGAAGCGGGAGGAGCTCAAGGGTGAGCTCGAGGTCGGGCAGGTACGCAAGGGCATCGTGAAGAATATCACGGACTTCGGCGCCTTCATCGATCTGGGCGGCATGGATGGCTTGCTCCACATCACCGACATGTCGTGGGGCCGCGTCGGCCATCCCAGCGAGATTTGCCAGATCGGCGACGAGATCGATGTGAAGATCCTCGACATTGATTGGGACCGCGAGCGGATCTCCCTCGGACTGAAGCAGCTACAGCCTTATCCGTGGAAGGATGTGGAAGAGAAGTATCCCGTCGGCTCGCGTGTGCGCGGCAAAGTCGTCTCGATCACCAACTACGGCGCTTTCGTCGAACTTGAGCGCGGCGTCGAGGGGCTCGTCCACATCTCGGAGATGAGCTGGACGCGCAACATTCGGCATCCCTCCCAGCTGGTCTCTATCGGCGACGAGATCGAGGCGGTGGTGCTGCGCGTGGATATAGAAGAGGAGAAGATCTCGCTCGGCATCAAGCAGGCGGAGGAGGACCCCTGGCTGAACCTGCCCGAGAAGTATCCGCCGGGCACGCGCATCCGCGGCAAGGTCCGCAACCTCACCTCCTTTGGCGCCTTCGTCGAGGTCGAGCCGGGCATCGACGGGCTGGTCCACGTCTCCGATATGAGCTGGACCAAGCGCATCCAGCATCCCTCCGAAGTGCTGAAGAAGGGCGACGAGGTGGAGGTCGTCGCGCTCAGCATCGACGTGGATCAGAAGCGGATCTCCCTCGGGCTCAAGCAGGTGGAAGACGACCCCTGGTACAGCCTGGCTCAGCAGTACGCGCCGGGCACCGAGACCAAGGGGACGGTCGTGCGGCTGCTGGACAAGGGCGTTGTGGTGGACCTCGGCGAGAATGTCGAAGGCTTCGTGCCGGTCTCGCAGATCGTCGAGGACCGAGAGATCCAGAGTCCCAGTGACGTTCTGGTGGAGGGCGACGTCATCGATCTCAAGGTCATGGAGTCGGATCCGATCAACCGGCGGATCGTCCTGCAGGTGACAGCGCTGCCTGAGCGCGATGCTGAGCCCGTAGCCGCGAGTGAGGTGGAGGCTGCCGTGGAGGGAGAAACGGTGGTCGAGGCAGAGGCCGGAGTTGAAGCCGAGGCCGGCCCTGAAGTCGAGGCCGGCCCCGAAGTCGAGGGCACGGTCGAGGCGGAGGCGGAGGTCGAGGCCGAAGCGGAGGTCGAGGCCGAAGCGGAGGTCGAGCCCGGGCCTGAGGCGGAGGCCGAGAGGATGGCCGAAGTCGAGGCTGAGGCAGAGGTGGCAGCTCAGGCCGAGGCCGAGCCAGCGGAACCCGAGGTCGAGGGGCCCGAGGCCGAGGCGGACGAGCCGAGCGACAAGGGGAGCGAGTCCTCGAAGAAGCGGTCGAAGGACGAGTAGTCTCACCCATGTGCGAGTGGGCTGATCAGGGGGCGGGGTCTTCCGCCCCCTCGCTCGTTATGGGGGCAGCTTAGCGGCGAACTCGGTCCGTGCAGCTGCTGCCGCGCCGGTCTTTCCGACAGACCCGGAGTGATCTAAGATCCTGTCCATGACTCGATCTGGCTTACAGACCTGGATGTGGCAGATCAGCGCGGCTATCGCGCTGGCGGTCGCGGGTCTCGGGCTCAACTGTGGGAGCGCTCGCGGCCCCGCAGGTGTGGAGCCCAGCGGGTCGCCGGCCTCCGCCGAGCGGGCGCGGCGCGAGCGGGATCGGCAGGCCGCGCGCGTCTATCGCCTGGCCGAGGACGAGTTCGAGGGCGCCGACTACGCGGCCGCCGAATCACTTTCCAGCATGTTGATCGAAGATTACGGCGACACGCAGTGGCTGGGGCCCGGACTGCTGCTTGCTGCGCGTGCCTCGCTCGAGCGCAACCTACCGGAGGACGCGCGGCTCAGGGCGGGTCGCTACTTGAAGCTCTTCCGTGCGTCGGATCCACGTCGTGCTCCCGGTCTCGTGCTGGTGGCCACCACCCTCTATTTGGAGGCTCATCCGGTGGAGGCGGCCGACAGCTTGCTGGCCACGCCGGTGGAGCTGGGCGATATCCGGGAGCAGGCTGCGCAGGTCGCGCGGCAGGTGGTGTCCGATCTGGGCCTGGGGGAGATCGAGGCGGTGACGGCACGCTGGCCGCCGGATCACCCGCTGCGATCGGTCTTCGAGGTGGAGCGGGCCTCGCTGCTGCTGGCGGCCGGCGCGAGGGAGCGCGGCCGCGAGATCGCCGAGGCGGCGCTGCGTCTAAACCCGCTGGAGCCAGAGCGCAACCGTGCTCGGCGAATCGCTTCCGGCGAAGTGGAGAGCCAGAGCTGGCGGCCGACGATCGGTGTGATCCTCCCGCTGAGTGGGCCACTGGCGACCTACGGCCGCATGGCGGAGGAGGGGATCCGCCTCGCCATCGACGAGTACAACCGGCGCCACCTTGACGAGGTGACCCTGGTGGTCAGGGACGATGCGGACGACTACGAGCGTGACGGCGAGCTGGTCCGCGAGCTCGAGCGGCTCGACGTGGTGGCGATCGTGGGACCGTTGCGCAGTGAGGGGCTTGAGATCGCCGCCCGCGCGCGCCGCGACGGCGATCTGCTGATCGTCAGCCCGACGGCGCTGGAGAACCTGAGCTTCCGGCGCAACACGTTCTCGCTCTGGAGCACCACGGAGCGTGTCACCCGCGGTGCACGAGCGCTGGCCGGCTTCGCGGTCAGGGATCTGCAGATCCGCCGCTACGGCGTGATGTATCCGGCCACAGCGGAGGGCCGGATGCAGCTCGCCGCTTTCGCCGACGGTGTGCGAGCGCGTGGGGCACAGGTCGTCGCGTCGATCGCCTACGAGGACACGGCGACCACCTTCGAGGAGCCGCTCTCGTTCCTGGGTGCTGCCTACCCCCAGGCGATCTACGCGCCTGCCAGCACACCGCGTAGCGTCATCCAGCTGGCACCGCAGTTCTCGTACTACGGCCTCAGGGGCGTCCAGGTACTCGGTGACGCCGAATGGTCGGCACCCGAAGTGCTGCGTCTGGTAGAGCCGCGCTTCATTGACGGCACGGTGATCTCCACGTTCCTGGATCGTTCCAGCACGTCGGTGCGCTGGCAGGAGTTCGTCGAGCTGTACGAGCGTGCCTACCGGAAGGGGTTGCAGGGTAACCTGGTCCCGGCGCTGGCCTATGACGCGACCCAGCTGGTCCTGGCGGCGTTGCCGTGGGGCTTTCCGCGCCGGTCGGCGATCGCCAGGTCGTTCGGCGAGATCCGTGCTATGCCCGGTGCTACGGGCATCTTCACGGTGGAACATGAGGCCGTCACACGCCGCGCCTTCCTGCTGGAGTTCAAGGATCGGCAACTGGTGCCAGCGTTCGACGAGCTGCGGGGCGGGGAACGTATCTCCGGTGACCGGGAGTCGCGTCGATGACGATGCGGGACAAGCTCAAACGGTTGGAGGCACTGCGGGCCCAGGCGGCGCTGGGCGGTGGTGAGGAGCGCATCCGGGTGCAGCATGGCAAGGGGAAGCTGACCGCACGGGAGCGACTGGATCTTCTGCTGGACGAAGGGACATTCCGGGAGTTCGACCGCTTCGTGACCCATCGTGCCACCGAGTTCGGGCTGGCGGAGAAGAAGGTGCTCGGGGACGGAGTCGTCACGGGGATGGGACGGATTCGCGGCCGCCAGGTATTCGTCTTCTCCCAGGACTTCACTGTGTTCGGTGGCTCGCTCTCGGAGGCCCACGCCGAGAAGATCTGCAAGGTCATGGACATGGCCATGAAGGCTGGCTGCCCGCTCATCGGCCTCAACGACTCGGGTGGCGCGCGGATTCAGGAAGGTGTTACGTCGCTGGGCGGCTACGCCGAGATCTTCTGGCGCAATACCCAGGCCTCCGGCGTCGTCCCCCAGATCAGCGCGGTTCTGGGCCCCTGCGCCGGTGGCGCGGTGTACTCGCCTGCCATCACCGACTTCATCTACATGGTGGATGGCAGCTCGTACATGTTCGTGACCGGGCCTGATGTGGTGAGGACGGTGACGCACGAGGAGGTGGACTTCGAGCAGCTGGGCGGCGCGAGGATCCATGGTACGACCTCGGGCGTCGCTCACTTCGTGTGCGAGTCGGAGCCGGCCTGCCTCGAGAAAGTGCGCGAGCTTTTCCGCTACATCCCGCAGAACAACATGGAGGAGCCACCCAGAGGCCCCGGTGAGGATCCGCCGGAGCGCATGGACGAGGAGCTCCTCGACATCGTGCCCGAGAACCCCAACAAGCCGTATGACGTGCACGATGTCATCTCGCGCGTCGTCGACGAAGGAAGCTTCTACGAGGTACACGCTGACTACGCCACGAACATCGTTGTCGGCTTTGCCCACCTGGGTGGATACACGGTCGGCATCATCGCGAACCAGCCGGCCGTCCTCGCCGGCGTCCTGCACATCGACAGCTCGATGAAGGGCGCGCGTTTCATCCGTTTCTGCGACGCGTTCAATATTCCGATCGTGACATTTGAGGACGTTCCCGGGTTCCTGCCCGGTGTCGCCCAGGAGCACGGCGGAATCATCAAGCATGGGGCGAAGCTGCTCTACGCCTACTGCGAGGCGACGGTACCGAAGTTCACCGTCATCCTGCGCAAAGCCTACGGTGGTGCCTACGACGTTATGAACTCCAAACACATCCGTGGCGACTTCAACTTTGCCTGGCCGACGGCGGAGATTGCTGTGATGGGACCGAAGGGCGCGGTGGAGATCCTGTTCCGCAGGCAGATCGCCGAGGCGAAGGACACCGTGGCGGAGACCGAGCGGTTGATCGCTCAGTATCAAGAGCAGTTTGCCCACCCCTACATCGCGGCCGGTCGCGGCTACGTGGACGATGTGATCGACCCACGCGAGACCCGGCCACGCCTGATCGAGGCGTTGCAGATGACGCAGAACAAGCGGGAGCCGGGGCCGCCGCGCAAGCACGGCAACATCCCCCTCTGATGCTGAAGAAGGTCCTCATCGCCAATCGCGGCGAGATCGCCGTTCGCGTGATCCGCGGCTGTCGCGAGCTCGGGATCAGGACCGTGGCCGTCTACTCGGAGGCTGACCGCCTGGCCCCGCACGTCTGGCTCGCCGATGAGGCCTACCCGATCGGACCGGCCCGCGCCGCGGAGAGCTATCTCTCGATTGTGCGGCTGCTCAATGCAGCCCAGCGATCGGGTTGCGATGCCGTGCATCCGGGCTACGGGTTCCTCGCCGAGAATGCCGATTTCGCTGCCACCTGCGAGGATGCCGGCCTCGTGTTCATCGGGCCGAGTGCCCGGACCATAGCGCTGATGGGGGAGAAGACCGAGGCGCGCCGTGCGATGGAGAGCGCCGGCGTTCCCGTTGTACCGGGCACGAAGGAGGCGCTCGCCGATCTGGACGCCGTCCGGCGTGTCTGCCGGGAGATCGGTTACCCCGTCCTGCTGAAAGCGGTGGCTGGCGGCGGTGGCAAGGGTATGCGACGGGTTGAGCGCGAAGGGGATCTCAAATCCGCGTTCGAGGGCGCGCAACGGGAGGCACAGGCGGCCTTTTCCGATTCCCGCATCTATGTTGAGAAGTACCTCGACCGGCCCCGGCACGTCGAGATGCAGATCCTGGCCGACACGCACGGCAACGTGATCCACCTGGGCGAGCGCGAGTGCTCCATCCAGCGGCGGCACCAGAAGCTGATCGAAGAGTCGCCCTCGCCGATCATGACCAGGGAGCTCCGGCAGGAGATGGGTGAGAAGGCCGTCGCGGCCGCCCGCTCGGCGGCCTACTGCGGCGCCGGGACAGTCGAGTTCATGGTGGCGGGCGACGAGTTCTATTTTCTCGAGATGAACACTCGGCTGCAGGTCGAGCATCCGGTGACCGAGCTGGTCACAGGACTCGATCTGGTCCACGCCCAGCTGCGGATCGCTGCGGGGGAGCCCCTCGACATCCGGTATGTCGGGCCAAGGGGCCACGCTATCGAGTGCCGCATCAACGCCGAGGACCCGTTCAACGACTTCCTGCCCAGCGGAGGGTTGATCGAACAGCTCAGAGCGCCGAGCGGGCCCGGCGTCCGCTGGGATGCCGGGATCGTGCAGGGGACCGAGATCGGACTGCATTATGATCCGCTCATCGCCAAGCTGATCGTCCACGCCGAAAGCCGGGAAGCCGCCATCGCGCGTATGAGTCGGGCGTTGGACGAGCTGCTGATCGACGGCGTGCCCACGATCGCACCTTTCCATCGCCGGGTGATGGACGAGCCGGATTTCCGAGCCGGTGACTACCACACCGGCTATCTCGACGAGCACCCCGATTTGCTCGAGCTGACCGGGGAGGATGAGAGCCTCAAGGCCGTCGCCCTCGTCGCCGCGCTGCTCGAGGAAGAGGAGCGTCGAAGGGTACAGCTCGAGGCGCCCAGGCAGAGCGGAAACAGCGGCAGCGCCTGGCGCTGGCCCGTGGGCGGCTGGTCCGGGCGCGGGTGGGGCAAGCGACGCTGAAGTTGGCGCCGGACACCGTCCAGATCGACGCGATCATAGCCGGTGGTGATGGGCTGGCCCGTGCCTCCGACGGTCGCGTCGTTTTCGTTCCTCGAGCTGCCACAGGTGAGCGGGTCGAGGTCGAGTACAGCGAAGAACATCGTCAGTGGGCGCGCGGTCGGCTCTTGCGCATTCTGGAGGCGAGTCCGCACCGCCGCGATCCACCTTGCCCGTTCTACGACCGCTGTGGCGGTTGCCAGCTGCAGCACCTCCGCTACGAGGCCCAGCTCGACGCGAAAGCCCTGATCGTCGCCGACTCCCTGCGACGGCTGGGCGGCACCGAAATCGAGCCGCCTCCCGTCTCTCCCTCCTCCCGTGAGCTCGGATACCGCAACCGGGTGACGTTCGTCCTGCGTCGATCCGGCGACTGTGTCTCGGCCGGCTTCCACGCGGCTCAGACGCCCGGCGAAATCGTCGACGTCGATCACTGCCCACTCGGCGAGCCGGCGATCAACCGTGTGTGGGCGGGACTGCGGGCCGCCTGGGGCCGCAACGCGGAGCACCTGCCGCCAGGCTCCGAGCTGCGGCTCAGCTTGCGGGCCACCGGCGACGGCGCGGTTGGGCTCGCCGTCGAGGGCGCGCAGGGCTACGGCGAGCCCGGGAAGTTGCTGAGCGAGGTGGGCGGCCTGGAAGTGATCTGGTCGCTGGATCGCGACGGCATGATCGAATGGTATTCGGGGGAGCCCGTCTTGACCGAGCAGTGGGGTCAGCACCAGCTCGAGCTCGCAGGAGATGCATTCGTGCAGGTGAACCGCACTGTAGCGGCAGAACTCGAGGCCTGCGTTCACGAGCGGTGCGGGGACGTGGCGGGTCGCCGGGTGATCGACGCCTACTGCGGTTTCGGCCTCAGGGCTTTGGAGCTGGCCTGGAAGGGCGCCCGTCTAGTGGGCATCGACTCTGACCGCCATGTGATCGCCGTGGCGCGCGGCGCCGCCGCCGAGTCCGGGGCTCCCGCTCGCTTCCTGGCCCAACGGGTCGAGCGTGCTCTGGCTCGCGAGCTGCCGGCGGATCTGGTGCTGCTCAATCCGCCGCGCCGCGGCGTGGCGCGCGAGGTGGTCGAGGCGCTCATCAGGAAGCCGCCGGCGCGAGTCATCTACGTGAGCTGCGACCCGGCGACGCTGGCCCGCGACCTCAAAGCTCTCGCTGAGCGGTTCCGGGTGGCGGCCTGCGAGGCCTTCGACATGTTTCCGCAGACGGCGCATGTCGAGACCGTGGTCACGCTAAGCCGCCTCCCCGTGTTCCTGTGCAGCTCCGGTTAATCGATCTGACCCAGGCTTGCCTGGTAGCGGTCCGCGCTCAGCGCCACGTAACCGACCTGCGGTACGAGTTCCGACGCGTGCGTGAGGTAGTACCGCACAAAGGATTTCACCTCGGGCCGCGTCAACGCGCCCTGGTTCACGTAGATGAACAGCGGGCGCGAGAGTGGCGTGTATTCGCCGCTTTGAACCGTCTCCGGCGTGGGTGCCACACAGCCGGCGCCACCGTCGATCGACACCAGCTTGAGCTTGTCGGTGTTCTCGGCGTAGTAGGCGTAGCCGAAGTAACCGAGCGAGTAGCGATCGCCTGTCACGCCCTGCACGAGGACGTTGTCGTCTTCGCTGGCCGTGAAGTCCGGACGGCTCGCGTCCTCCTCCCCTACGATCGCCTCGGTGAAGTAGTCGAAGGTGCCGGAGTCAGTGCCCGGCCCATAGAGCACGATCTCCTCGGCTGGCCAGTCGGGACGGACGTCCCGCCAGGTCCTGACGCTACTGCCGGGCTGCCAAATCCGTTTCAGCTCGTCTACGGTGAGGCAGCTGACGAAGTCGTTCTCGGGGTTCACGACTACTGAGAGCCCGTCGTAGCCGACGACAATCTCCATTGGATCGATACCCGCGGCCTGGCAGGTCTCCAACTCGCTGCCCTTGATCGGGCGGGAGGCGTCAGAGACGTCGGTCTCCCTGGCACAGAACTTCTTGAAGCCGCCGCCCGAACCCGAGATGCCGACCGTCACGCGGACCGCCTGGTGCCCCTTCTGGAACTCCTCGGCCACGGCCTCCGTGATCGGGAACACCGTGCTGGAGCCGTCGATCCGCACGGCGCCGGTCAGACCGGACTCCTGCTCGATGCGTCCCTGCTGACCGCCGCAGGCACTGAGCGTGAAGGTCAGCATAGAGAGCAGGGCAAGTCCGCTGATCCACTTTGCCAAGCTAGTCATGTTCGTATGCTCCTCTTTGGTCTATCACTCGCTTTAGAAGTGTAGAGACGACTGAACCTTGACGGAGTACTCGCTGTTGCCCTCAGTCGGGCGCCAGATATCGACGTTCAGAGCGATCTTGTTCCGCCCGCTGAAGAAGACGACGACGCCGGGCGTGAAGAGGAAGCCCTCATCATGGTCCGCGTCCGTGTCCGGCTCGCCCCAGCTTACCCGGGCCACAGGCTCGATCGCCTCAACAAACGGGTTGTCGGAGAGTGGAACCTTGTAGGTGAGGATCCCCTGCGCCGTAACGAACGCGCTCGGATCGCCCGACTCGTCCAGGTTCTTCCAGTTGTCCCCGGCGATTACTCCGGCCTGGACATGCAGTCCTTCGTTATAGTTGCCCCACTCGACGTCACCGCCAAAGGCCACCGCGTAGTCGTCATCCTCGGTGATCTCGTTCGGGTAGTCGTGAATTCCAACGTTGCCCGCGATCGTGAGGTCCTCGATCGGCGTGAACTCGAGCCGACCGGAAAACGACTTGGCGTCGTTCTCCTCCGCATTGTTGGCACCCGCACCGTTCGTCGCGGCGGCCATGTAACCCCACTGGCCGTTGCCCAAGCTGCCGTCGATCATCACGCCGATGTCTCGGTCCGAGTACCCGAGCTTCTCGGTGAACCGGCTGTACGAGCAGATGCCGCCTGGGCCGCTGCAGGCCTCTACGCCCCGGATGCCACCGGCTCGCTCGATCACCAGGATCTGGGTGGAGCTGATCAGCTCGAAGACGTCGAACGGTCGCTTAAACTGACCCAGCGTGGCCCGGAATGCCGGGTCGAATGTCAGTCGCAGGTAAGCGTCCTTCAAGCTGATCTCGCCCTCGCCGTAGTCGGGCTGGATCTTGCCGCTGACCACGTCGTTGATCTTCAGCTCAGCGGTAAGCCGGGCTCTGCGAATCAAGAATTCGTTGGACAGCTCGTCATCCACAGAGGTGGTGTTCCACTGAATATGAACTCGCCCCGTCACCGTTACCTCCGTCGCCTTGGACTTCAGTTCGACCTGGGCGGCTGCGCTGGTCGCTGTCAGAGCGTACGCTGCCAACGCCAGTCCAAGTAGTCGCTTGAGCATGATTCCCCTCTACCTCTGGGTAAAGGTGCTGTCGCACCTGGCAGTGCCACGTGCCTGGAGTCGCACCTACGCTACCTGGGCTGTGTCACAAGCAATGGGTGTTCCGGTAACAGTCCTGTATCAGTTCGCCCGGCCATTGTGATCCCTGCGCCGAAACGGAGAAGCGGAGAGCTGGGCAGCGGTCCGGGAGGACTACCAGTCGCTCAGCCCTGGGCGGCGAGTTCGTTGCCCTTTGGGCTCGGCGGTGGCAGCAGAACGTGAGCTCGTGTTCCTTCACCTACTGCGCCTTCTGCCGCGGCGCGGCCGCCCATCGCTTCTGCCCAGTGCTTCACGATTGAGAGGCCGAGCCCGGTTCCGCCGGTAGCGCGTGAGCGGCTGGGATCGACTCGGTAGAAGCGCTCGAAGATGCGCTCGAGCTGGGAGGTCGCTATGCCTCGCCCGTCGTCCTGCACGCCGAGCTTGACCTCGCCCGAAGGTAGCCGCTCGGCCCGGACGTGAATTGTTGACGGATTGGCATGCCGGATCGCGTTGTCGATCAGGTTCTCGAGTATCTGCCGAAGGCCCTCCGGATCGGCCTCCAACTCGAGGTCCGGAGGGCTCACTTCCACCGAAGTCGTGATCGCGGCGGCCTCGAGCCGAGCCGAAAAGCCGTCGACAATCCGTTCCACCAGCGGCCCTATGGCAACCGGCCGGCGGTGGATCTCCCGGCGCGGATCTTCCAGCCGCGCCAGCGTCAGCAGATCGTCGACGATCGCTGTCATGCGGTTCGCGTGCTCGACGATGCGCTCGGCGAAAGTGCTTCGGTCAGCGTCGGGAATGCCAGGATCAAGCAGTGTCTCTGCGAAGCCGCGGATCGCCGTGAGCGGCGTCTTCAGCTCGTGTGACGCGTTCGCCACGAACTCGGTGCGTACCGTGTCCAGCCGGCGCAGCTCGGTGAGGTCGGAGAACACCGCCACTACGCCGCCCGCCGGCAGCCGCCGCGCGGTCACCAACATGGTGCGGCCGAACACCTCGAATTCGCCGGTTCGACCGGCCTCCGGCAGCTCACTAGGCGACAGGAAACTCACAAGCTGCGGGTTGCGGAGGATGGTGGCCAGCGCCCGACCCTCCAACGGTTCGCTGCAGCCCAGCACCGTGCACAACTCGGCGTTCGCTCTCACGACCCGCCCGGAGCGGTCGAGTGCCAGCACGCCGTCGCCCATTTCGCGCAGCAGGACTTCGGTCTCGCTGCGCTCTGCCCCCCGCTCCTCAAGCCTGCGCCGGTGGTCCTCCGCCAGGCGGTTCAAGGCGCGATACAGGTCACCCGTCTCACCCGCGGCGGTCTCCGGGAGGCGCGGGGACGGCACGCCTCGGGTCAACTGTTGGGCGAACTCCACCGCCCGCCGCAGCGGCTCGGCGAAAACCCGGGCCAGCCAGGCGGCGAACGCCAGGCAGATCGCGACGCTGATGACGGCCGGCGCGGGCACCCCGCGGTCGGCGAGCAACACATAGAGAAGGACGGCCAGGGCCGACAGCCCGGCGAGGCTGAGAGTCAGCCGGGCGCCCATGTACCGTCAATCCTCGGGACGGAAGCGGTAGCCGAAACCGCGGACTGTCTCGATCAGCTGGCCCGCGGACCCCAGCTTCGCCCGCAGTCGGCCCACGTGCATGTCCACAGTGCGTGTCTCGATGTCCGCCGTCGTGTCCCATACGGCTTCCAGGAGGGACGAGCGGCTCTGTGTACGTCCGCGTCGCTTGAGCAGGCAGACCAGCAACTGGAACTCTTTGGGGGTGAGCTCGACCTCCCGGTCCTCCACCGTCACCTGATTCGCCTCCACGTCGACCACCAGCGATCCTGCCCGCAGCACGCGACCACGGCCTCGGCCCGGCCCGACGGTCACGGAGCGCCGGAGCACGGCCTTGACCCGCAGCACGAGCTCCTTAGGGCTGAACGGCTTCGTGATGTAGTCGTCGGCGCCCAGTTCGAAGCCGCGCAGCCGATCCTCCTCATCCACACGCGCGGTGAGCACGACAACGGGGGTGCGCTCGCTCTCCTTGCGTGTGCGGAGCGACCTGAGGACGTCGATCCCGCTGACCTCCGGCAGCATCAGGTCCAGGACCACGAGATCGGGCGGATCGAACTCCAAGGCGCGCAGCGCTTCACGCCCAGTGGACGCCGTGCGGACCTGGTAGCCGGCATGGGCCAGCTGGTAGGCGACCAGCGCAGCAATGTCCGCCTCGTCCTCGACGACGAGAATGCGCGCAGACGTCTGGTCGGACATGGGGGGGCAATCTAGACACCTTGTCCGGGTTCGGACAGGCAGAGTGGCACGGGAGTCATCACGGTGCGCGACGGTCGGTTGGCGGAACCACCCGGCCCGGTTGCGCAAGCGGGATAACTCGTTGATTATGAGGCGATTGGTTCTTCCGGCTCCAACGGCGTCTCAAGGGGCGGTCGGTGAAATACATCGTCGAGATTGAAGGGCGAACCCACGAGGTCGAGATCGGGCCTGACGGCGTGCGCCTGGACGGGCATCGGGTCGAGGCCGATCTCCGGGCCGATCATGGCCAGCACCTCTTCAACTTGGTGCTCGACGGGCGCTCCCATACGCTGCGTGTCCGGCGGCGCGACGGCCGCGGCGCCTGGGAGATCGAGATCGCTGGCCGGCGCCACCAGGTTCTGGCGCTCGACGAGCGGCGCCGGGCGATTCGCGAACTTGCGGGCTCCCCCGCCACCAGCCACGGGGCCGTCGAGGTCGCAGCACCGATGCCCGGGCTGGTGATCAAGGTCGACGTGTCCCAGGACGAGCACGTCGAGCGTGGCCAGGGGCTCATCGTCATCGAGGCGATGAAGATGGAGAACGAGTTGAAGGCGACGCTGGCGGGCCGGGTGACCGAGGTGCGCGTCGTCCCCGGGCAGGCGGTGGACAAGGGTGAGACGCTGTTGGTGATCGATCCTGGCGAGGCGTGAAGCTCGATGAAGGGAAAGCTTGAGAACACCAGCGGCATCGAGATCCGCCCGACTTACAGCGCAGATGGCGTGACGGCAGCGGGCGCCCCGGATCCTGGCCTGCCGGGTCACTTCCCCTTTACCCGCGGCGTCCACGAGACGATGTACCGGGGTCGGCTGTGGACGATGCGACAGTACGCGGGCTTCGGGACGGCGGAGGAGACCAACCGGCGCTTCCGCTTCCTATTGGACTCCGGTCAGACGGGACTATCGGTCGCCTTCGATTTGCCGACGCAGATGGGCTACGATTCCGACGACCCGATGGCTGCCGGCGAGGTCGGTCGCGTAGGCGTCGCGATCGACACGCTGGACGACCTGCGGATCCTCTTCGACGGAATCGATCTCGCCCAGGTGTCCACCTCGATGACCATCAACGCTACAGCGGCGATACTCTTGGCCATGTATGTGGCGCTGGCCGACGAGCGCGGTGTGGCCCGCGAGTCGCTGGCCGGGACGGTGCAGAACGATATCCTCAAAGAGTTCGTCGCTCGGGGCACCTACATCTTTCCGGTCGAACCCAGCCTGCGTCTGGTGACCGATATCTTCGAGTTCTGCGCCCGGGAGCTGCAGCGCTGGAACAGCATATCGATCAGCGGCTACCATATGAGAGAGGCGGGGTGTACTGCGGCGCAGGAGATCGCCTTCACCCTCGGCAACGGTCTCGAGTACGTCGAGCGGGCAATCCAGCACGGCCTCGATGTCGAGGACTTTGCCCCCCGGCTCTCCTTCTTCTTCGCCGCTCACAATGACCTGTTCGAGGAGGTCGCCAAGTTCCGTGCCGCCCGGCGTCTTTGGGCGCTGCTCATGCGCGAGCGCTACGGCGCCTCGGACCGGGCCTGTCTGCTGCGTTTCCACACGCAGACGGCCGGGTCCTCACTGACGGCCCAGCAACCCCTCAACAACGTGGTGCGGGTAGCGGTGCAGGCGCTGGCGGCAGTTCTGGGCGGAACCCAGTCACTGCACACCAACGCCTACGATGAGGCGCTCGCGCTGCCGACCGCCGACTCGGCAGTGCTGGCCCTGCGCACGCAGCAGATCCTCGCCCACGAGGCAGGCGTCGCCAGCACCGCCGACCCGCTGGGCGGCAGCTACTACGTGGAGACGCTGACCGCGCAGCTCGAGGAGCAGGCCGGGGGCTACCTGGCGGAGATCGAGCAGCGCGGTGGGGCGGCCCAGTCCATCGCCTACATGGTCGACGAGATCCAGCGCGCCGCCTACGCCTACCAGCTCGAGATCGAGCGCGATGAACGCGTCGTCGTCGGTGTGAACGAGTTCCGGGAGGAGGAAGCGGAGCCACGCATCGACCAGCCTGCGTTCCCCGAGCTGGAGGCCCGACAGCGAGCGCGTCTCGAAGAGTTCCGCGCGAGCCGCAACGCCCGGGAGGTCGAGCGCGCCCTGAAGCGGCTCAGGGAGCTCGCCGCGGGCGATGGCAACCTGATGCCGCAGATCGTGGAGGCGGTGAAGGCTGGCGCCACGCTGGGTGAGATCAGCGGGGCCTTGCGCTCAGAATGGGGCGAATATCGGGCGGCAAGTTGAAGGCCTTCCTGCCTTCGGATAACTTTCCGTCGCGTGTTCCCAGAGCGATGACACCAGCGGTGTGACGAGGCATGCCGACATACGAATACGAGTGTGGTAGCTGCGGGCGCCGGTTCGAGAAGTTCTCGCCCAAGATCTCCAACGCTTCCAGCCTGGAGTGCCCCGACTGCGGTGGCGTGGCCGAGCGACTGATCTCGGGCGGCGCCGGTGTGCTTTTCAAGGGCTCCGGGTTCTATAGCACGGATTATCGAAGCGAGTCCTACAAGGAAGCGGCCAAGCAGGAGACGAGAGAGAGCAAAGAGAAGGCTCCCTCCGGAGAGGCCGCCACGACCTCCAGCGGTAAGGAACAGAAGTCGAAGAAGGGCTCGAACTAGATGCATCTCCCCGAACTGGCCAGGGCACTTGAGCGAGCCGCGCAAGAGCTGGGTGC
>JGI2171J19970_10000228_pt1 | contig 26856 bp, 20 predicted proteins | sample DeeMarSWOR324_28_FD_19970 | JGI IMG/M metagenome (IMG submission 19970) | reverse complement strand
GCAAATTCCTTTGAAGGATAATCAAAAATGGATACTAGCGAGGATATAACAGAGAGTGCTCCATTCTTTAACAGTACTGCTGGCAGCCCTTGATAGTACCCTCCTCCTGCATACAATTGCTGTCCTGTCTCACAGGCATTGAGAAAGACAACAGCGCCATCACGTAACTGCACATCATACAAATCTAAATCTGTTATGGGGTGCCACTCCTGCATCATGTTGATCCTTTTGTCTCCTTCAATTCGTTCTGCTTTCCTTAAGACGGAGAACTCTTCTGGTTCAAAGGGTGGTGGGAACCCCTGTAAAGGTCCAGTGAGAAAGAGGACTCGTCCGAAGGTTCCATGTCCAGAAAAATGGATTAACGAGTGCTGTGTAACTTCTTGGAGAAACTGTTCACCTGTGGCTTCATTTCTTAAGAGAAGTGTGGATTGAGGGAGTTTTACAAATAATTTCATCAGTGATGCAGCTTCTGCTTCTGCCCCATTGAGGTCATGCATTTTCATCTTTTCAGAATCTGGCAGCGGCAGAGAATAGACAAGATGCTCTCTCCCACATTTGGGCCATGGATTCCCTATGAGTAAACTTGAGTCAAATACAGGCTTCTTTTCCAAAAGTGGCAAGAATTGATGGAGACTGGTAGCTCTTACCACCGTTTTTTCTATACACAAAGGCTGCCCATCTATGTGCAGTGCTTCTAAAGGGAGAAGAGAACAGGAATGATCTGGAGAGAACACTATGTGATCTTTTTCTTGGATCAATACCCTGAGTTCTCGGGGCAGTGCTTCGCACCACTGATTAGAAAGGGTCTCAAACTTCTCTGTGGCAAAGGTCATGTTGTGTGTTCTTCCTGCAGCCCATTGCTGTATTCTGAGGTTATGAAGCAATTTGTTGCCTAGGTCAAAGAATTTCTTTCTGCATTTGAACTTTTTTATTCCTCTGTTTCCTACTGTAAAGAAAAAAAGGGAGTCAGTCACCATCTGGATATAGACAAATAGCAAAGATTCTGAAAGTTTTGGAACAGATTCTCTATATGGAATTTGCATTCCCAATACATCTTCTACTAGCGATTTCTGTATTTCCACATTATTTTGTGCTATCTCAAGCTCTTGTGGTGAGAGAATACGACTCCATGGAAGGGAAAGGAGTTGAGGATCTCTTAAAGCTTCAAGGATACTGAAGGTACTTATATCTCTTTCAAGCAAGTTCAAGTATATGTATTCGTGTGTCCCTTTTTGAGCGTATTTATATTTTTCTTCTTTTGAGAACAAAATCGCTAGTTCTAGCAGTCTTCTTGAGCTCTCCAGAATTTCTGTATCAGTTCTAACCCTGGAGAGGTTGTACGCTGATTTTGCTGTATAAAGCCACATTGTTGCCTTTTTCCATTTTTCCATAGCTTCTGTAAAATTTTTTTCTGCTTCAGAGAATCTTTGTGTATCTAGATGGAGATTTCCAAGACTGTCTAGAGTTTCAGCAATTTGGGGTATGTAAGTTCCTGGATTTCGCTTGTAAAGACCCCAGTACATTTTTAGAGCTTCTGTGAGGACTTTTTCTGCTTGAGAGAATCTTTTCGTACTCACGTAGAGCGCTCCAAGGCTGCTCATTGTCCCTGCAACAGAAAATGTATAAACTTCTGGATTTTGGTTGACAAGATCCTTGTACGTTTTCAATGCTTCTGTAAGGGTCTCTTCTGCATGAGAGAACTTCTGCGTAACTACGTACAATAATCCAAGGTTTCTTAAAGTCATGGCAACATGAGATGTGTGGGCTTCTGGATTTTGGTTGGCAAGATCCTTGTACGTTTTTAGTGCTTCTGTAAGAGCTTTTTCTGCTTGGTAGAATTTCTGTATACTCCAGTAGAAATTCCCAAGATTTTCCAAAGCCAAAGCAATAAAGGATGTATGGGCACTTGGGTTCTTTCTGGCAAGATCCCTGTACGTTTCTAATTCTTCAGTATACGCTTTTTCTGCTTGAGAGAATTTATGTGTATTCCAGTAGAGTATTCCAAGGCTATTCAACGTCATAGCAATACTGGGTGTGTAAGCTTCAGGATTCATCTTAGCGAGATCTTTGTACGCTTTTAATGCTTCTGTTAGAACTTTCTCTGCTTCAGAGAATTTATTTATATTCAAGAGAAAAGTTCCAAAATTGCTTAATATCATGGCAACATACGGTGTGTAGGCTGCTGGATTCTCTCCGGCAAGATCCTTGTATATTTTTACAGCATCTGTAAAAGCTTTTTCTGCTTCAGAGAATCTTTGCATATTACTATACAGTGATCCAAGGTTGCTTAAAATCATGGCTATATCAGGTGCATGGACTGCTGGCTCTTCTCTGGCAAGATCTCTTCTGATTTTTAGAGCTTCAGTATACGTTTTTTCTGCTTCAGAGAATCTCTCTGTATCTCGGTAGAGAACCCCAAGGCTATTCAAAATTGCAGCAACATAGTGTGTATAGGCTGTTGGGTTCTCTCTTGCGAGGGCTCTGTACAGTTCCAAAGCTTCTGTGAACGCTTTTTCTGCTTGAGAGAATCTTTCTGTGTCGATGTAGAGCGATCCAAGGCTGTGCAACGCCATGGCCATTTCAGGTACATAGGCTGTTGGGTTCTTTCTAGTAAAGGCTCTGTATATTTCTACAGCTTCTGTGAACGCTTTTTCTGCCTGAGAGAATTCTTGTATAATCTTGTAGAGATTTCCGAGGCTGTTCAGAGTTTCTGCAACATGCGATGCATAGACTTCCGGGATTTCTCTGGCAAGAGCTCTTCTGATTTTTAGAACTTCAGTATACGCTTTTTCTGCTTCAGAAAATCTTTGTGTGTCGCTGTAGAGTTTTCCAAGGTTGTGCAATGCCATGCTGACATGCAGTGTATAAGCTCCTGGATTCTCTCTGGCAAGCTCCCTGTATATTTCCAGAGATTCTTTGAGAGCTTTTTCTGCTTGAGAAAATCTTTGTGTACTCAAGTAAAGCGATCCAAGGTTTTGCAGCGTCATGGCAACATTAAGTGTGTAAGCTTCTGGGTTTTGTTTGGCAAGGCCCCTGTATATTTCCAGAGACTCTGTGAGGACTTCTTCTGCTTGAGAGAATCTTTGGGTACTCCAGTAGAGCGCTCCCAAGTTGTTCAGAATATTGGCAAGCCCCTCTGTATGCGTTTCTGGGTTCTGTTTGGTAAGGCCCCTGTATATTTCCAAAGACTCTGTATATACTTTTTCTGCTTGAGAGAATCTTTGGGTACTCCAGTAGAGCGCTCCAAGACTATTCAATGTATCAGCAACATCAGGTATGTGGGATATAGGATTCTCTCTGGCAAGAACTTTGCATTTCTCCAGAGACTCTGTAAGAGTTTTTTCTGCTTCAGAGAATCTACAAAGTTTATGGAGAGAATTTCCAGCTGCCCTCAAGTACAAGGCTTCCAGCTTTTTCTCACAGAGGTCACGTGAGATTAAAGAAGCCTCAAAAGAAGCATCTACAGAATTTTCTAAGACAGTTTTCTGTTCTTCGAGAGAAAATGAATGAAAAGAATCCCCCGCTGCTGCGAAAATGTGGAGAAAGAGAAGGGAAACAACTTTTGGGTATGCCTTTAAATTCCTTCTTATTTCACCAAGATCCTCTGGAAAATTCTCCACTGCTAAAAGAATTTCCTTTGGAGCTACTTGCGCTGACCTTTTCAAAGCTATTTCTAGGTCTTCATCATTTCTCAAAGCTGACAAGATTATTTCTTCCCACTCCATAGATCCACCTTTCTTACGTTCTTATTGTTTTTTTTCGTCAGATTTTGTCTTGCATCCTCATTACAGATTCTGTATTCCTTTTTTACGGATGTGGTTTTCTCTTAAGGTTATACTCCTATGATGTATTCGTATCATCATAGATTCGTGTATCATCTTTCTGCCCAGCTCCACAGTAGGGGCAGATATCCCACCTTTTTTTTATCACTTTCCCACAATTGGGGCAGGCAAGTTCAGACTTCTTTTTGTATCTTCTTATCCACAATACGGTGGCTGCACTTAATATGATTACTATCACGGGAATTGCATAAAAGCCTAAAGAAAATAACTCTCTCAAAGAAAGGTTACACCCGTATATATCGTCGTTCCCGTTTCTTTCATCTTTCCAGACCACCATATTGTCATAGATTGCTGGCCACATCTGATCACTTTCATCTGCAGTTATCTGAACCTCTTTTTTTGTCAAAAGGTTGTACCCATAGATGTCCCAGTTGTCATTTCTTGAATCTATCCAGACTACCATATCATTGGAGATTGCAGGCCATTCTTGATTACCTGGATCTGTAGTAATCTGAAATTCCTGTCCTGTCAAAAGGTTGTACCCATAGATATCAGGGGTTCCATTTCTAAAGTCTTCCCATACCACAACATCTTTGGAGAGCGTTGGGAAGTGCTGATCATACGTATCTGTAGTAATCTGGAATTCCTGTCCTGTCAAAAGGTTATACCCGTAGATATCCCAGTTCCCGTTTCTGTCATCTTGCCACACCACAATGTCCCCACATACAGCTGGAACACCTTGCTTATTCTGATCTGCGGTAATCTGGAACTCCTGTCCTGTCAAAAGGTTATACCCGTAGATATCATAGTTCCCCTTCCTATCATCTGTCCACACCACTATCTCTTTATGGATTTCAGCAAAAGCTTGCCCATTTTGATCTGCGGTAATCTGGAATTCCTGTCCTGTCAAAAGGTTATACCCATAAATATCTGGATTCCCATTTCTGTCATCTATCCAGATTACTGTGTCTCCCCAGATTCTTGGCATGCCCTGGTCATTCAAATCTGTGGTTATCTGGAACTCTTCCTGAGTAGAAAAGTTATACCCATAAATGTCCCAGTTCCCTTTTCTATGGTCTTGCCACACCACCACATCATCGTAGATTGCTGGAAATTGTTGATCACTCGTGTTTGTACTTACAGGAACCTCACCAGAGCCTCCCACAAAAACGAATGCCAATAGAACCAAACCCACTCTTTTATTTCCATTGAACCTCATATTTCTACCTCCTTTTGAAGCATTGTACTCACTGAATAAATTGAGCAATATAAAGTTTTGTTTTCCTTTCATCTCTTACTGATATTCAGACTTGCAGTCCTCATAGTTTATACACGTTTCTGATTGTCCACTTTTAGTGGTTCTCATTTTGTTACACGTGTAACAATGCATTGCCTTATCAAGGCTACCCTTCAGGTTGGAAAATTCAATGTGGGCACTTTTTGACAACCCCCTTTTCTGCAAACATTTTTATAGAGTATTCCTTAAAAGAGGAAAGGTGATATAATGAGTGGCGATGTTGATTTGACGTGCTCTTTGAATAGAGCGTACATCCCTCCAAATAAAGGACAAAGACTGTTCCTGGATATTGAAATCGCACCAATTACCAAAGCTATCCCCGGATTTCTGCCAGTTAACGTGTGCTTGCTCATTGATCGAAGCGGCTCAATGGTAGGAAAAAAGCTGAACAATGCAAAAAAGGGTGCTATCAACCTTGTAAACCAACTGGACAGCAACGATTACTGTGGTGTTGTCACCTTTGAGAGTGAAGTGGACATTGTGGTCCCATGCCAGTATGTAACAGATAAACCCATGTTTGAAAACAGAATACAGAGAATAAGTGTTGGAGGCAGCACTGAAATGTATGAAGGGTTAGAAACAGCTTTTGCTGAATTGAGAAGATCTCTCCAAATTAATAGTTCAGGGAAAGAGCCAGTACGACGGGTCATCCTCTTATCAGATGGGCAGCCCACAGACGGCAGATACGTATCTGAGTACAGAGGGCTTGCACGAAAAATGAGGGAAGTGGGCATATCTATTACCGCCTTAGGTATAGGAAAGTACTACAATGAAAATATACTTTCAGCACTTGCAGAAGACAGTGGGGGAATGTGGTACCATGTGTTATCTCCCGATAAAATACCTGAAATATTTTCAAATGAGCTGGCAAATATGAAGACTGTTGTGCTCTCCAGGCCAGAATTGGTCTTGAAGTTAAGCCAAGGGGTAGAATTGGCAGATATTTACAAGTCTAGACCAGATGTTCACCGAATTTCAAACATACAAAGGATCAGTAATGAATACAGAATCCCTGTAAGCGATGTCAGGACAGGGGAAATTCAGACCATTACTGCACGAATTGGAGTTCCTCCAAGACCTGAGGGAGAGTGGAGAATAGCACACGTGAGTGTGGTAAGTGGGGCAGTTTGCAGAAGAGAGAATGTGATTGCTCATTACACGTCAAACCAAGCGTTGTGGAACGAGACTGATTCCTACTCCAGAACGCTGTTTGCTGTAACAGAAACACAAATAAAGGCAAAGGATGGATTATCCGGTGATAAAACAGCTTTCAAACAGGCAGAAACTCAGTTGAAAGTATTGCTAAAAGAGTCTGAAGCAACACACATCAAGGATATTGCTGACAGAACAGCAGTGCTTGAGAAAATCATTAATAAAGCCACAGTCATGAGTGAGGAAGAAAAAAAAGAAGCTAAATCAGAGCTCACAATGATAAAAAGGTAGTAGATGGAATGGATTTATAGCCAGCATTCCTAATACAACCGAGTAAGATCTCTGCTAACGCTCCTCCCACAGTACGGACAAAACTGTGCTGCCACAGGTATGCGGCATCCACAAGAGGTGCACATTTTTTTAGGTACTACCTTGGAACTTATGGGGGTTCCACAATTGTAGCAAAACTGTGCATGAACAGGGACATCAATCCCGCAGGAAGGGCATCTCTTATCCTTCGGTTGGAAAGGGGCTACAGGTCTTCCCAAAGCTTGCAGACACTGCACCCTCATAGATGAAGCATGCGTATCATGGGGTTTCAATGACAGCGCTTTTTCGAAACATTTCAAAGCATCTTCAACTCTTCCCAGATTTTTCAAGATAACCCCTTTGTTGAACCAGACCACACTGTTATCTGGGTCCAGCTGAACTGCTCTCTCGTAACAGGATAATGCTTCTCTTACCTTATGTCTATAGTAAAGAAATTCTCCCTTAAGGCCCCACAGGACTGGCACTGTATCATTTATTCTGATTCCCTCATCACAAAACAAAATTTTTTCAATGAGATCATCTGTATTTTCTATACCTCTTATGATCTCGTTTATTCTTTCTACGTCCTCTCTGCTCATGCCGAGAATCTTTTCCTCAATGGAGAATACACTTTTGTCTGGTAATGGCCAGAGCTCCTGTGTAGCCATCTTTACAAGAGTGACGAATTCCGGGGGAGTGCCAACAGTTTTCGCGCCATTCTGAATACAGTAAAAGCATTCTTCCCATCGAGAGTTCATAGGATTTCTGCACGTACCGCAATTATGAACTAATACTGTATCTCCTCTTTCAGGACAGACTTCATTCTCAAACACATCGAACCGACCATTCAAACATGTCTCAAAAAGGAGTGCTGATACTTCTGCTTCCTTGTAGTGGTATTCCCACCCTATTGGAATGAATTCAGTATCTGTAATCAAATTCTCAATTGAAAGATCAGACCACCTGGTAATAGTATTCATGAATATGGTGTCAGTTCTTCCTGCCAGGTTTGTAATACAGTCACTGCACTTCCTATTCCGTGGATCGGATGGAAAAGGACACGCACCACACGTTATAAAGAGGGCCCAATCAGTATTACTGAACTCGTGGGTGTGTGGAGCATTGACATTGCACCACCTGGTTCCCCTAGGAATGCTGTTAAACTCTGTATCTGCTGAGACTAAAAACCAGTAGTGCTCAATATTCTCTGACAATGTGATCAACTCCTTCAGTTATCATACAGTGGATTCTCCGTTCCAGTGTTACATCACAATTGATCTCTTTTACACATCTATCAGATATACAAATAATACTTTTTGACTCAAAGATATCCGGAGTAACCGCAACCTTGCATCTGTTGGGAATAATTTCAGCATTCATCACAACCATACTATCATTCCTCTTTTCTCTTTGCCCTTTTAACCTTTTGCCATCAATCTATGTCCATTTTTCAGTAGACCTTTGTTCCCTCCGCTAAGGAACCTCCACAGGTTTGGCAGCGAGCTGCAGTGGAAGAATTTGCACGACCACAGTGAGGACAGACAATTAATTCGAGGCTCGATTTACAGTTCGGACAGAACTTCCAATTTTTCTCAACTTTTTCACCACAAATGGGGCACAAAGTACGGTGAACTAACGGAATTTTTAATATATCTTTTAGACTTAGCGGTATCCTCAACCTGAGTTTTGCACGGAATAGCCCTGCACCCAGTGAAACAGCAGCAGCTACGGTTGGCATGACAAATATGCCTCCCAGATAATCACCCACATAATTGAATATAAAAAAATAAAGGGCCATACAAGGGATTGCTGCCACCAAACTCGACACAATAACATCTTTTGTATTTCGAATAACCTTTTCTCCAAAATCAACTGCGAGAAATCCTGCCAACAAGAAAGTTAAATATCCTGTCCAAAAGAAGAGCAGCGATACTACTCCAGCTTCTAACCCAGCCTTTACTCTTTCATCCATGTGATTCCCTCCAATACATTTTTGTCCTATCAAAATCTTCTCGGTAATAGGATCTAATTTCTATTTTGTCAAGCAAAAAATCATTTCTCTTTGGTAATTCACCAAATTGTGTCAGTATCACAGAAAAGTTATGAAATTCTCTTCTATTGTTGGCTTTCTTCATCAGTATGTCGTAGGTTTTTTGTTGACTATCGGCTGTCATGACTGTCTCACAGACCTCTTCATCAGTGAGCGTATCTGTTAACGCATCACAGCACAGCAAAAGAAAATCATCTTCGTGCATGTATTCTGTAAAGGTATCAGCTTTGGTATCTTTGCATATTCCCGCAATCCCTGTCATAACATTCTTTCGAGGGTGTACCCTCGCTTCCTTTGTTGTTTCTCTTCTGTTCACCAGATCCTGTACAAGAGAATAATTCTCTGTTATTTGGCTAACCTCCTCCTCATTGATCATGTATGCTCTAGTGTCTCCACAATCATGGACAATACCCATTCCTCCCTCATAGATTTTGTGTTCTATTCTGTATCTTCCCTTAATAATTGTTCCCAACCGCAGCCTCATGTGATCACTCCTTTGTAGGGGTTTAGTGCTATACACTGCTTTGACGTTCCTCTGTAGATCATCTCTTGCACGTTTTATAAATATTTTGGAGGGAGGCTGTCCAATTATTGGTGGTTCTCTCACATTTGTTACACGTGTAGCAATTTGGATTTTTCTTGGCTGCATCCTGAAGTCTTAGATATTTGAAGAGACTGGGATTTTCAATACTAAGAAACTCAACAATCCTGTAAGGTAGGTTATTTACTTGCGGAACTACTGCTGGTGGAAAAACTTATAAGGAGACAGAAAATCATAAAGGTAGAAAGGTTCACTCAAAGAAGTGGATATGTTACGAAAAAGAATAAATGGAATGATAAGCAGAGGTGTGGGAAATGGGATCGCTAAGTAGAAGATATAGTGAAGCAAGCCACGTATATGACCGGCTGAGATGGTTTGACTGCCCATCAAATACGAGAGTTTCAGCATATCTGAGAAACAGCATTTTACCTGTAGGCGAAGATCTAAGAGTACAAGTTCTAGTACACAACAAGGGCACTGGAGATATTACATGCAGCGTTTACATGGGCATAGAAACGAAAGACCTTAAACAGTGTTTCACTGGAAAGATAGAAGATATACCTCCAGGATATGTGGGATGGGATATATACCTCCTAAGCACCTATGGAAGAAGCCTTGGGGAACATGAGCTAGGCGTATTTTGTGAGCCCCATGGAGATTCGTATTATGCTAAACGAGTTGGGAAAGCAGCACTTGGTCTTGCGACAGGTTATTGGGCAGGCAAGAAGATAGGTGGGTTATCTGCAAGATTCAAAATTGTGAACAGTCTGGCTTGCCCTCAATGTGGAAGGAATCTACGATTTAGAAAAGATGATCGAAGGAATTCCCCTGGTTGGTACTGTGACAATTGCCGGGGATGGCTATGAATTCCAGTTAATATACATGTGAGAACGGAACATGCTATATCCTGGATGAAGAAAGTACTGATGTGCCAAGTAGAATGGTGGGGAAATTAAGGGACAGAAGAGGGAATTGAATGACAACAATGAAATTATACTGGTAGAGGCAATAACAGTAACATTTCAACAGTAGTACTAGTATTGGTAATATCAAAAGCATTTACCCTTTTCTGTATAGTTATTCTCACAGTTCTTATTTGACGTATGAAGGTTCAATTTGTTAATTCTCATTTTGTTACCAGTGTTCTTGAAAGCAAATTGCAGTATATCTCCACTTTCTTTTTTTAAGAATATTCTTCTGGTCATTTTATTTTACTAGACGGGTTGACTTGATATATGTGAAATAGAATTTATACCAATTCTGAACTAATTTTTTGTAAAATATAGATATTTGCAGTTTTATGAAAGATTGCTTACGCTATCAGGGTTCTGTGTGAGCGAAGAATGGGTTTGTGGCATCAGGGTCTTTGGGGAAGGCATCCATGGTTTTGGGTGCTTTTGTAAAGCTGTACTTGACGTTGCGAGGGATGATATTCTCAGCACACAACAGCCTCTCAAAGGTGCGGCCCTTTAACCAGTACGAGGACCCAAACTCTTTCAGAAGCAGTGCATTGATCACCATCCAAGCAAAGCAGCACAACACGGCAAACCGCATCAAGTAATCGTGGGCAGGCATGTGAGGAGAGGACGTGGTAATCAAAAAGGGGTGTTTGATACATCTGATGTTGGTCTCAATCTGCCACCTCCTTTCGTAGAAGCTGTACAGCCTGTCTAACAGAACAACTCCAAAGGGAAGTAAATCACCATTTTCATCGGTAATTTTGCTCCATCTTCTGTTGTAGTGGCGAGAGAAATCATCTTTTGTTACTACAGGAAGATTGGTGGCAAATGCGTGGAGTTTCCCCTTTTCATTGCGGACCACTGCCAAGGTGAAGGTTGCAGGTTCTCTCTTCTTGTTGTGCATGGTGTAACCTCTGTAGATCCCCTCTTCTCTCAAGTATCTTTTCACTCTCTCATTTTTTTGGGCAGGCATCAACCAGTACGATTTGTGAGTAGAACAGAACTTCTGCAAAGCGTTCACCGCTTTGACACTGAAAAATTCCCTATCCACGTAAATTGTACCACTGACAACCTTGCACAGTCTATACACGTAGGTCAAGGCAGATGTAATCACCTCTTCTATTGGAGCAGTATAAGGTACAGGCATCGCATAGACCACGTACTTCTGATCTCCGTCCACAAAAGAAACCAGAATCCACCGGTATACACGTCTCCAACCTTTCTTTTTTCCCTTTTTCCATCTCCACTCATCACGCTTCCTACCATAGTAGGGAATACCCACGAAATCAATGGCTAACTGTACATTGACCTTTCTGAATACTCCATTTTTCTGGGCAATCTCCACAAGCTTTTTATTCGCTTTTTTGTACAACTCATCAACAGTTTCCATGTCCAAGTTACGCAGATGGTGCAGCACAGTAGAATTAGAAGGGACGTCCTCCCTCTCAAATCCGTACTCACCACACGTACTCCATATACTATCCCTATTACGGGCCGCATGCATCAAATAATCAAAGAAATCCTCTTGTATGTACACAGTATTCCAGTGCAAAGGAAACATAAACTCGTGCAAAACATCTTTCTTCACCAACTTGGTGAAGGAACACACCACTGTTTCAGGGCAACCTTTAAGTATGTCCCCTCCCTCATACATACTGGTATAGGTGGTATCTTTTACCATTTGTATCAACTCCTTCCCAGAGGGCGAATTCAGCGTGGAGACACCCTCTGGGATTCTCAATCATCCCACGATTTCTCATACATACCAATCGATTTCCCCCATTTATAGTTTTCCACATTGAAGAATACTGGTTACACGTGTAACACATCTGAGATAAACACCCGACACTTTTACAACCCATATAATCCAAAAGATTATATAGAGATGCGGGAGAAAAAGAGCATGAACAGATTGTTCAGGAATGAGTCGGGCGAAATAAGAGATATCTGGATAGTACTACTCATTTTGATAGCACTTCTTGCTGTAATAATCCTGAGCAGGACAATTACTATCTTAATAGCAGATGTGCTCTACATGGGACATGGTCTCTCTCCTGACCAAGCTCTTGAACAGGCAAAAACACTCACAATAGAAACATTAGAATGGCGAACATTCTCAGAGGCTTTTGTGTTTTTTGGTTCTTTGATTGTAGTCTTCTTCCTTCTAACGAGAGTGGATAAGCAGCAGGTTACCTGGGGAGCTCTTGGACTGGCCTGGAAATCCAACAGCATCTTCATGCTGGGTGGCGGGCTGCTCTTCTACAGCGGACTCTTTTTCATGGCCCTGGGGCTGGGAACACTGAGGGGAGCAATCCAGCCAACAGGTAGTACATCTGCATTTTCCATCACTGGAATGCTGCTGGCTTTTGTGTGGTGCACATTTAATGCATTCTGGCAGGAGTTGGTATTTCGAGCATACTTGCAGACCCGTCTGATCCAGCATCACGGCATTACACTCGGGATATTCCTGGCCACAGTGATTTTTGTGCTCATCCACGTACTTGATCGTCCTCTCACTTTGGCTGAGTTTTTCACCGGCTGCACAATTTTCCTTCTGATAGGCCTGCTATACCATATCACTGGGTCTTTATTTCTCGTGGGTGGCATGCATACTGCCGGAAATCTTCTCTTGATGCTACTGGACACACTGGGCGTGACAGAACCTCATGACCTGGATATGTTCATAGTTTTCGCAGTTGCCCTTGTAGTGGTGCTTTTCCTTGCCAGGAGTAGGTTACAAGATGAAGCTCATTCAGTGTTTTCGGAAAAGACTTAAATGTAAATTAGTCACCAAAAAGGGGTGAATAACTGTGGGATGAAAAATAGAATATGGATTTCTTCTATTTTTTTCTCCATAAATCCATAATATGTAATTTTTATCTACTTTTTCTTATTCAATCAACTCAGTTTGTCGCAAATGCCAAAGAATATCAACAACATCCAAGAAAGTTGCTCCAACAGTGTTTCTTGCAGTCTGGCTAAATTGAATACTTAAGACTTGTGCCATCCTTCAGCCTGAAATCTGCCAGGGGCCCATACCCATTTTATACCCAGTATAGAAAAGATTGTCAACTAACGAAGCGATCTCCGGAGTGTTTTCTGACCAGAGTTTTTCCTATTTGAAGATCGGCTGAATAGCAAATTCCTCCGCGAGCGCGACCATGTCTGCCTCGGACGGACGTGCCTCGAACCGGTAGGCAGCATCCAGGATTCTCGGGAGAATCTGCATGTCTCCGGCTGTGACGAGGAAGGCTGTGGGATGTCCCAACACCCAGTGCACGGCAGTGTCGATCGCTTCTTGCGTCGCCAGAGGCTCGTAGAAGTAGGTGTTGAAGGTCTTGGTGCGGCCCGCCCACGGTCGCTGCGCGACAGCTTTTATGGTCCGGAAAGCGACCCGGCGTTCGCGGCAGACTCTCTCGAGTTTGTCGAACTGCGCGGCATATTGCAGATTCTGCATCAGTGCATGATTGTAGGAGAGCATGACCGAGTCGAAGTCGAACGTTGCCAGGCTCTTGAGGTGCATTTCCGCAGCCTTAAGTGTGTGGCCCGTCACACCAAGGTAGCGCACCAAACCTTTCTCACGCGCTTCAACAAAGGCCTCCAAGGCGCCCTCAGGCCCCATTACTTTTTCCCATCCTGCCGGATTGGTCAGACCATGCATCTGCCAGAGATCGATGTAGTTGACGCGTAGCCGTTCCAACGATCGCTTCAGATTGTTCAAGGCTCCTTGTCGTGAGCGACTGCGGGTTTTGGTGGCAATGAAGAATTCATCTCGATTTTTGGTCAACCAAGGTCCGATGAGCTTCTCAGCGTTACCGTACATGGGCGCGGTATCGATGTGATTCACTCCGTATTCTTGCAGCAGCGCCAATGCGCGATCCGCTTCTGCTTGCTTTGCCTTATTGAGCGCATAGCTGCCGAAGATGACGCGCGAGCTTTGATGTCCTGTACGTCCGAATTCCTGTCTCGGGATCATCTCAATATCCCTCCGTTTGAGTCCAGCTCGTCCAGTACTCCGGAGCCGATCAACCCGGATGCGCCAAAGATTATTACCTTGATTTTCTTTTCCATTTTTTCACTCCGACAACCTCATAAAGTGATAACCTGCACTCTCTGAATTCCCTTCTGTGAAAAGCCAATTTTCTCAGCAATTCTGATTGAACCTGTATTACCGTGCCAGCAATGCCAATTAACCTCATAATTATGGTTGAGACATTCTTTAACACAAGCTAATGTTACCATAGTACCGAGCCCTTTTTGTTTATAACTATCAAATGTTTCGGCATATAACTCGCATGTACTTGAAACTACATAATCTGTTGAACACCACGATACTACTGTATCACCTGCGAGGAGAGCATATCCAATGCCTTCTTTAACGTAATCCTCCAGATTACGCCAGCACGCCTTAATACATCTTTTGACTTCTTTTATGTTGGCAATTTTCACGTTATCAAGTATTTCACCATCAATTTTAACGAGATGAAAAGGGTTTGGAATTGCAACAGTTAATTCGGCGATATTCTTTCTGGAATTCAGATGAAAATGGTGAATACTACCAATGTTGAAAGAGAGGCCTTCAACCAGTTCATTTGACTGTGATTCTGTAATATCAGATAAGATGATTACAAAGATTTTGGTGTATTTCTTTGATTTTTTGACCAGTGGTAATAATTCATCTTTTAAGAAATAATTTATTTTTGAACTATCAATGCAATCTGGTCTTCCCAGCACAAAAAGAAATCCATTTACTAAATCGTAGACTAAGGCAGTACCAGGATCTGAAGGGTCATCAACCCATATTCTGCCCGAAGATTTACCCTTCACGATTGCAGATAAGGAAAGGTAGGTAGATACTCCTCGTAATAATGGATGTACTTCTGAAAACTGGGTCTTTTCGATTTCATACATGGGTTACTCCAAAAAACAAAAGGCACACCCCCTCTTAAAGGTTACGAATGTCCGAGATTGTCAACTTCGGGTGGTAGCTGTTAGATTCATGAAGAAACAGTCCTCTCTTAGAGGTTGGTGAGGTGCACTGAGAGTCACACGTTTCTCATTTTTCAAAGTGTTCTTGATCTGCCGTAGATACCTGCACATTCAAAGGACAAAATTCCAAATAAGTAGTAAGAACAAAAAAATATGGAAAGGATTTCTGTTATGTGAGGATTTACTGGACGTGCATCATACCTATTACGGTGTGCCAATAGGGAATTTCCCTGAAGCGCAGTCGCCGGGCGAATGAGGATTATATCCGTTGTGACAGTATCCAGGTGGTACAGGCTGGTGTCCCACAGTACAGACTCTACTTACCCCTTCCAATCCAACTTGTCCAGATGCTATCAGTTCTGCAAACATGGTTTTCACCTCCTTTTCGGTTGATCATGGGTTATGTGTAATGGAGTGTCTTTTTTTAACACTCTCATTCCTTGCATTTCTCTTTTTATCAAGAAGAGATACAGGAATACAGTTAACCCTACCACTTCAAAAGTGTATTTGCTCATATAAACCTTTTGGTTTGGATGCGGAACTACTGTTGATGGGATCTGATAACCTCTTTCAAAACTGTGTTTAGTACTCAATAAGAAACAGCATATCGAATTTTAGACTAAAGAAAGAATGTCAGATTTTAGATTCAATAGGTTAGGTTCGATAGCCAATTACTTAGTCATTCCTTATACCAGCTTTATGTCTAACTGATATTTTCAAATTATTCTTAATTTTATAGTTATCTGTCTGAAATAGATACAAATAAGCTTTATTTTACCTCTATTAATTCGGATAACTATGGCTATCCGAAGCAGAGTCATTTTGCTGTATATATTAGATAATAGTTGCATGAAAAAGAAGATAGATCCATGATAGTAAATATCTGAGAATCCGTTTTTAGGCACAGCAGGTTCGATTATAAAGATGATATTTGTTATGAAATAAAAAATGTAGCATAAGTGTATGAAATGATAAAAAAGAAAAAAGATTGACTGAGAAGCTACTTTTTTACCAGCATGGTTTCACACATGACGACAACGGACATGTCCAATAACCACATGTAGGCTCACACGTGAAGTACCATGTACTAAGAGGAGACGCATCATCCTGATATCCATCCCCGACCTCGTAGTTCAGCTCACATCTTTTTTCAGTAGTATAAGCAAAGGTATTCATCTTAGTGGGTAAAAAGTTCATTTCACTGCTTGCTCGTTCCATTCTTAAGGTGTATAATGGTGTATTCGAAACTCTTGGACTGGCAGCAACAAAGGCTATAGCAAAGAATGCGACAGCTAGACTAGTTCCAATAATTACTTTTCCTGTTTTCTTCGTTTTTATCACCTCCTTTCACTTTTATGTTAATTGTATAAGAATACTTAAAAACTTTTCGGTCTTTGTACTAAGTTTGAGATCTAAATATTCTGGTGCAGGGCCAGACATATTTATGTCAGTTTTAGCTTTGCAAATTCCTTTATTCTCCCTAAACTAGGAACACAAAAAAACTAAAACAAGAACAAAGAAAAAAAGAGTTTCCTTTCCTAATAAAAGTTCAAGATTATTAAGAATATTTGATGAAAAATCTAAAGAAAGTAATAATAACGAATTCAAAGACAATACAAGAGTACAAGCGTTACAAGTTCTCAATCAATTGAAAGAAAAGGGTTACTTCACTGATCTTCACTATGCACGAGCTGTATTTATCTACTCCTGGGTGATCCCTTACGAAAGATTTATATAAGAGAAAACAACAGATTTAATTAGAATTTCTTTCAATTAGAAAGCTACAAGAATAAACAAATTCATACAGGAGGAGTTAAAATGACTCTGGAAAGAAAAATAAGTTCAATATTTAAGCTCGATGAAGAGGCTTGGATGAGGCATGCCAATCCTTTGAGTGTATGGAGCAGATTCACTGTTTTGCCAATTATTATTCTAGCCTTTTGGAGCAGAATCTGGCTTAATTGGTGGGCAGCGTTACCAATAGCAATTTCTTTAATATGGATGTACATAAACCCCAGATTATTTCCTAAACCTGGAACAACAAAAAAATGGGCCTCAAAAGGAGTATTGGGAGAAAGGGTCTGGTCAAACAGGGACAACATTCCTGTGCCTGACCATCACAAATTACTGCCAAACATTCTAAATGCTGTTGCAGGGGTTGGTGGCATATTCGTTATATGGGGTGTTTACAAGCTTGAGCTTTGGCCAGTTTTGATGGGCTGCTCCCTCGTCTATCTTGGAAAGTTATGGTTTATTGATCGAATGGTCTGGTTGTATGAGGATATGAAGCATTTGCCCGAATATAAGAAATGGCTGTATTAGCATAGAAAAAAAATCCAATGCTTCTTTTTGAATGGTATCTATACAAACGAAAAAAATGACGTTTCCTTGGCGGAAAGTAGAGGGTTGTAGAATCGATCCGGAAAATCATCCTCCGTTTCTATAATCTGCTATATCTCTGAGAGCTATCGTGTCTTCTAAATTTTTGCATTCGATTTAGAGTAAGTACGAGATTCACCAGTCTAGAATCCTTGTCAAAAGATATGCGAACCTCTCCCATTATTGACATTGTAATAGGCTCTATGAAAAAAGATGACTTCATGATAGTAAGAGATGTATGGGGGGCAATAAGGTATAGAGTATGTTACATACACAAGACTGAAGTATTGAGTAAAGAAGAAGATCCAGAGATTTCATCGAAGCTGTTTGATCATAATTATAGGCCTAAATCACGTATTATCCCTATTTTCTCCAATTCTCCAAATCTATCTATTCCTTTGTTGAATGCAAGCGCTTCTGGAAGCACAAATGCAATAAAGATTATCATGTCCCTATATTCATATAAGTATGAATCTACTACTGTCTCTTTTTGAAAAGATTTACTCCCTTGAATAGATGGTGCCAGTCAGATGACAGGAGGCAGTGTTACCAGTAAAACGGATAGCAAAACAACATACAGTATTTGTAGCATATCCAGAAAGGACAGTGCAAATTAGGGAGCCCTCCGGACGTAGGGGCTGCTAGGATCTTCGGGTTCAATCCCATGTTATCACCTCTCTTTTGAAAATCATTGACGCATTATAAGCTTTTCTATCAGAAGTATTTTAGTTTTCTTTTTATCTCGTACCAGTACTTCCGTTGTTGTACGATGGTGTCTGTCTTTCCTGACTCGATACAGAACAATAGTTGTTAAAAGGGTTAACTGCAGCGAGGTTGTCAAAAGTGGTGACATCTACTTTCTAAATGTATAATCCATAATATGATTAAGAGTAATAATGTTACACGTGTAACATAGTTGAGAAAAACACGAAATTAATTGGGACCCACCCCGCAATTTTTTCAGCATCACCAAGGTTCAGAATGTCAATAAAAGAATGAGGAGAAATCATTTCGAGTCGAAATGCTGTAGAAAAGTCATAGTTGTAAGTAGGTCTGCAAATCACTCGTCACTACAAAAAGGTTTTTATACATAGTATTTTGAGCTCACATAGTGATTTGATGACTGAATTTATTTTAGAGTCTGCCCCTCATGCACCTTTAGGAATGGTTTCACGAGAAATTGCACCAGATTCATATCTGCTCCTAGATCCTGATACTCCTAACTGGATCATCCTCAATAGTATGGGGAGAGAGATTATCTCTATGTGTGACGGAAAGAGTACTCTGAAAGAGATTATTAAAACATTATGCGAAAAATATGGTGAATCCTACAAAGAATCTGTAGAAAATGTCTTAGCTTTTGCGAATGAGATGAAAGAAAAAGGGTTTATTCAAGAAAGTAAATTTCCACCTCCCCAAAGGGTGAATAAAGAAAACACACTTTATGAGAGTATATGGGTTAATGTGACAAATGCATGCAATCTAAGATGTATACACTGCCATTTGAGTTCAGGTACACCATTAGAAAACGAGTTAACCACAGAAGAGATCTGCAACATTATTTCTGAGGTTAAAGAGCTGGGAGTAAAAGAGATTGTTATTTCAGGGGGAGAGCCCTTCTGCAGAAAGGACATTCTTGAAATCCTTGAATATGTGCGTAATCGCTGCGAAAGAGTAACCCTCTTAACCAATGGAACTTTGATTACAGAAGAAATAGCTGAAAAGTTGAGTAATTTGAAATTGGCTATCCAGGTGAGTTTAGATGGAGCCTCAAAAGACACACAAGATTTTATCAGGGGAAAAGATTCCTATGAGAAGACCTTGAAGGGCTTGCAGAACTTGGTTGCACACAATGCAAATGTACGGGTGGCCATGACTATCATGAAAAGGAATATGGATGAAATTCAAGAAATGGCAGACCTTGTTAAGAACCTGGGCGTGAAATATCTGCACTTTCCCACTTTGCAGGTAAAAGGGAGGGCAAAAGAGTATGAACCAGTTGTGAGACTTGAAGATGAAGATATGGTTGCAGCTGTCATGGAGATGCACAGACTTTCACAAGCTGGAGATATCATAATAACGGTGGAAAGGAATATACAAGAAGAACTGGACACTCTCGGCCAAAAAGATCTGTGCGGAGCTGGCTCCTCCCTGGTAAGTGTGGCTGCTGATGGGAATGTCTACCCCTGTGCTGGACTCCATGAAGGCGAATTTTGTGCAGGCAATATACGGGAGAAGAGTCTGAAAGAAATCTGGAAAGAGAGTGAAGTCTTCAAGAAGTTGAGACAGCTCTCAGTGCTAGACATAGAAAAATGCTCCAGTTGTGAACTGAAATTCATCTGCGGGGGTGGATGTCAAGTAGACAAGTACCATGCATACGGGAGACTAGATATACCTACACCTCTTTGTTATGCGCAGCAGAAAATTTACTGGTATTATCTTTGCGAAAAAAAGGAAGAGATCCTGTGAGACTATAAAAAAATTGCCCCCAGACGCAAATAATTTCACGAATAGACCATTTGGATTGGCTGAAGTCTTAGGAGCTTTCTGGATTTAGATTAATATGAAGAAAAGAAGATTTCTAGCTTAGTGTTTTCATCATATCAAATCCTTGTCAAAAAAGTGGCTACCATCTTCAAAAAAAATTTACGAAAATCAAATCTTTCCATATTAAGTATCCTGTTATTGACGGTTGTCAAAAAAGTGAAAATGAGAATTATTTCAACTTATACACTAGAAGTATTCCAAAAAAGAGGATTAGAGGAGAAATACCTGGTAAAACAAAGGTTCCAATCTTATGATATGCCACATAAATATCTGCTTCAATCATTGTGCCGTCCTTGTAGAAGTGATGAACAAAGTAAATATTTTTTTCCCTGTCTAGTGTTGGTTCACCAGCAAACTGTGAGATAATGAGTTCTGGGTTTTTCCATTCTTCATTCACCTTTTTAGACCTGAAAACAGCAGGAGTTCCCTTGTATTGTCTATTGAACCACAGTTCATCCCCATTAGGAGTTATAAAAGGCCATCCCTCATTTTCTGAAGTGTTGACTGCTTCAACATTTATTGGGGTTTGCCATTTTCCCTCTTGGTTTTTTGAAACCCAGATATCAAGACCCCCTTTGCCTCCTGGTCTGAAAGAATGAAAGTAGAGTTTGCTCCCATCTGCAGTGATGTGGAGTTCTCCCACTTGGTACTCTGGATCAAAATCTGCTTCTTTCCAGTCAGTCCATTTTCCACCACGAAATTCTGCTGTAAACCAATGGACTCCAGTATAGCCCTCCCTGGCAGAACAAAACCACATCTTGTCGCCTTGTACAAAGGTGCACCCATCAAGAGAGAGGTTACCAGCCTTTTGTAAGACAACTCTTTCAGGTGTGCTCCACACACCATTGATGTTGTGCGAACCATAGATTCCAGTGACACCATCCAGCAATTGATCTTCTACAGGAATATTTGGATCGGGAGTGAAGAAAAAATAGAAATCATTTTCATATACAAAAGGGGAATCTTCTGCTCCAGCAGTATTTATTCCTTCCATGGGTACTGGGGGTTCCCATTCATCTGAGTGAAGGATAGGTGGGTATAAATCTGTATCGGGAGTAACTTTGACAGCATTCTCTGGTAGAGAACTCTCTCGTGTCAGTGGTTGTGTATCGTGTACAGTTTGGTTAGTACAGCAGCTCATGAGAACAGTAATAAGTGTCAGGATTACAATGTATTTCTGATTCATCATATTAATTTTCATCCAATATAAAAAGCTTTTTGCATAAGTTACAGCAATTTCCATAGTATCAAAAGGCCTCAATACACAAAATCAACTAAGTTCTCTATAGCCAAAAAAACGTTTGACATATATCTCCAATCTTTGTCCCGCAAGAAAAATAATTGTTACACGTGTAACATTTTTCCTGAGAATAACGCGATGAGAATCGGAGGAATAACCATGTCGAAAATAGATGAAGATGGACATAACCTCATGCTTTGTGAAAAAAACATGAGTATTAAGAAACCCGTCGTGGAGGGAAAGAGTGGATTGCTTGCATCACTGGACAAAAAGTACGGCTACAAGAGCAATATAAGTAAAATATTTAAGCTTCACCAGATTAAACAATGTATGTGGAACATCAGTAAGAAAAAACTTGTGATCATTCTCATTGCTGTAGCAGTAGTAGCTATAAAAGCACAGCCTATAATTTTCCAGTTATTAGAGATGGCACAAAAAGATGTGGGAGACTTCATAATTTACAGGAATGTTGATTGTGGAATATATATAAAATATCCTCAAGACTGGAAAATAGAGGAAAATAAAGATATAATCAAATTTTTCCCTCCCTGGGAAAAATACAGTGATGAATTCCCTGAGCGCTTTGTCATCCAGGTTACTGACTACTCCTATGTCCGTGACCTAGATGCACATGTTCGGGAGCACTTTTGGGTCTTAAAAGACCTTATAGATAAAGATCTTATGGATAAGGTATCAATTATTGAACAGAACAGAATTACCGTTGATAACTATCAAGCGATCAAGGTGGTGTACACAGGAATACATACGGAAGAAAAAGTGCACTATAATTTGAAGGTAATGTATATTACTGTGATAAAAGGTAAGAGAGTATATGAATTTTCATATTGGGCAGAAATAGACGAATATTCTGATTTTCTGTGGGTTGCAGAGCTGATGGTTGATTCAGTTGATTTTATTGAAGAATGAACATCTTCCTTCGTCAACAAAAATAAAGAAAAGCTACAGCTGACAATCGCGGAGATGAAAAACCACGTGATGGAGGTTACCTTGGTGCAGGCCCTGGAACACCAGAATAGTCTAAAATACAGAAACTAAGAGAACATCAAAAATATCACATGTTACACGTGTAACAACGTTTTATCCAAGATTCACAAAGTACAAAGCCCAAAAGGTTAAAAAAATTACATCCCCTCTAGTTTTTCTTTAATCCTTTCTCTGTACACGTCATACGGATACTCTAGAGTTTGCTTATCCAAGTCAAAGCATTTGAGCTCGGGAGGTCGAGTAAGAAAAGACTCTCTATCAGAAATAGAATAAATCTGATACATTTCTTTCTCTTTAATTTCGTCTATTTGACCCACCTTGTGCATTAATCCTGTCAAAAAAAGAGGATGAGATACAAACCCGATATGTCCCCAGTCCCCACAGAGCACCCACTCTCTTAGTACCCGCTCTCCCCTTGCAAAGTTACAGAGTATTCTCTTGGTTAACGCTTTGTCTTCAGTCTTCAAGAATAAATTAAAATCAATGCATTGACTGTACGGAAATGGATATATAAAATATCTTTTCGTTATTAATCCATTCCTTACCATTTTTCTATGAGAATACTTTATTTGATCGTATTTCCACATTTTATTTAATTTTCTTTCTGCTTTTAAAATTTCAATTAATTTTCCCCCATTGTATCCTGCTTGCACATAAGGGAGGATACTGATATCACATTCATTCCATTTTGTATTATGACATCCAAAAGATAAATCAGGTATATCACAGGGGTCTAATAGGGTATCTAACGATGGGTTTGGATCTCCAAAGAAATTGGGGTTTTCCACCACCCTGTTATGGGAATAAGGACGCACAATGTAATCTGTAATGATGGTTGAATCCTTGAGTAACTGGAAGAGAGACATCATTTTTTGATCATCTGAAGAGACAAACAGCGTACCTATTACCTTCTTATGAGGAGATAATACAGGAAACACAAACTTGAGGGGCTCAATCAACCTCAGATAAGAGATGACTGTTTCAAAACTTTGCCTGGATTCTATAACACAGATCGCCATATGAACAGGATTTTTACACAGTTTTCCGAAATCGATATCATGAAAGGGTCCATAAAACATATTTTGTTTTTTAAGCTGTCTAATTTTTTTTATTACGCTGCTCAATCGCTTGTATTGTGTGCGGTCAACGAGTTCTTTCATAGAACTATCTGGAAATGTACCCAGGGTAGTTAAGAGTTCCTTTTCATTTGTGGTCAATTGGCTCTTTCCCATGAATTAGTCTATTGGGGTACAGATTTATATATTTGCTCAAAGGGAATGTCAAGCCTTTTGGTTTTTGTTACACGTGTAACAAAGTTTTATCCAAGATTCACAATGTGCAAATTCCAAGAGATGCCCTTAAAAAGAAATTATATTCCCTCTAATTTTTCTTCAATCCTTTTTTTGTATACGCCAACTTTGAGACTGGAACAAAACCTTAAGGCTAGCAGATATAAAGACTAATGTGGCTGGAACCTGAAACGAGGATGCCACCAACATCTATATAGACTGTCTGATAATGTGTTCATTAAACTTTGACCCATTTAGTACTTATACTCATAGCGGTCAATGTCCCAATCTTCCACTCCACTTTCTATTTTTTCCTTGATTTTCTCTTTATATACGTGATATGGGTACTCAAGGGTTTGTTTTTCAAAATCAAAGTATTTCGATAGAGGAGGATTGGAAACGGGATTACTCATCTGGCTAAATCGAAGCAGATGCAGTTCTTTTTCAGTGATCTCTTTTATTTTATCCAGCTTGTACATTAACTCTATCAAAAACGCAGAATGAGATATACAGAAGAGCACCCCCCACTCTCCACAGAGTAAATACTCTTTGTATACTCGTTCTTTTCTGGCAAAATTGCACAATATCCTCTGTGTTACATCTGTATCTTCAGTCTTCAATGATAAGAAGAAATAAGCACATTGGGAGACATGGAATGGTAATATAATAAATTTCTTTTCTATTAATCCATTCTTTAGCATTTTTTCACGAGAATAATTCACTTGAGCGTATGTCCAGGTTTTATTTAATTTTTTTTCTGCTCTTAAAATTTCAATTAACCTTAACCCCTTGCTCATGGCCAAATAGGGTAGTACCCTGATATCACATTCATTCCAGTCAGTATCATGATAAGCCAGCGATATGTCCGGTACTGTGCAGGGGTCTAGCAATTGGTCCATAGATGGTGAGGGATCTCCAAAAAAATCGGGGTTCTCTATCATCCTTTTGGTGGTGTAACAGCGAATAATGTAATCGGTGATAATATCCTCGCCCTTGAGCAGGTTGAAGATGGCTTCTGTTTCTAAATCATTTGTAGAGTAGAACCCTGCAAGCAGGAATTCTTTGTGAGGAGATAACACGGGGAATATCCATGCTACAGGTTCAATTGATAAGAGGTAGGGGATTACAGTTTCCCAACTCTGGGTTAACTCAAGAATGCAGAACAGCTTGTGGAGAGGATTTTTACATAATCTGTCGTAATTAACATCGTATGCAGGCCCCCATAGAATGGATTGCTCCTTGAATTGGTTGATTTTTCTCACTATAGTGCTTGTCCATTTGTAGGTAGTGTGGGTTACCAGCTCTTTTATGGAGATTCCTGGATACTTCCCCAGGACGGTGAGCAGCTGCTTTTCACTTTCACTCAGTTGAGATTTCTCCATGGAGTGTCTTTTTACTTCTCCAATTTATAATTATCTCAAATGCATGAGACTTTCTGGCTCAAGAGTAAAAAGTATCAGTGACTATAGGCAACCACCCTTAAATCATATTCTGAATAGGAATGCTTATTCCAGTACACAGCATTAACCAATTCAGCCAAAAGTCACTTTAAATGCTTGAATACATGAATATAAAAAAAAGAAAAAAGGATTATTGCTGTGGTTCACAGACAGGGCAATAGGTGTCGCACGAGTCTTCACATGTATTGCACGTACAAACTGTGAGAACACCAGTTGGGTAACATTGTTCAAGTGGACAGGTGCTTCCGCACGTAGGATCGTCGCATGTATACCAGCACGTCCAGGGACATGTAGGCGAGCATGTTTCACATGTGCTGCCATCGCAGGTAGGATGACAGGTCGCATCTGTACCGCGAAGTACTGGGCCACATCCTCCAGAAACCTCATGACCTAATGTATGCCCAGCTGCAGCATTATAGGTGAACCCGTTCATTGCTGTTGGCAAGAAATTCATCTTGTTGCTGTGCTGTTCCATTCTCAAGGCGTACAGTGGCGAATTTGGTAAGGAACTGGCACTTACACACGCCAAAGCGAGACATATGACGGTTGCACTGACGACTCCTAGATATATCTGCTTTTTTCTCATTTTCGTCACCTCTTTCAGGTTTATTATTATTAACAGGAGATATTATAAGTAGTTTATTGGTACCAAAGTGGAAAACTATGTGCAATGAACACAGAGCACCTTACAGTATGGTGTGTATAATGCAGAAGAAAACTCCATAGATGAGAAAAAACTGCTATATGAATTGCGTGGTGCTCTTCTATTAGGGTATCCAACCTAACTCAGATTTAAGTGTCTATCTCTTCAGACGGGGAGGCTTCTGTAACTGGATTTCTTATTGAATACTGCAAAATGTCTCATACTTAAGAAAGGATGCGGTTACCTCATATCTCAAGAGGTCGTAAGAGAATACATTATCNNTGATCACAGATATACAGGTTACTGTATCAATCACCTGGGATTTAGATGGATGTGGGCGATTAACTAATGTTACACGTGTAACAAACGACAGATTTGACAACCTCTTTCAGCTTTCAAATTGAAAAAGGAAAATTCACCTCCTTCGATAAAGATTGTAGCTAAGGGTTACTCCTTTTCTCTGAACATGAACTGGTAGAACTCAGTGACGTCCATAGAGAGCATTTGATCGAAGTTGATTTCTTCTTTCTTCCGTTCAATGAAAAATAGCATGGCCTGTGTGATGAAATCGGATCTGTTGGCAAAGAACCCAGCCTCAATAGCCTTATCCATGTACAGTACAGCCAGAGGAGGAACAGTTACTCCTATTTTTACTTTGTGAGTATCTCCACCAAGTTTAAAGCTGAAAGGGCCTTCCACAATTTTGGATTCTCTTTTCTTCTTTGCGATCATACTATAGTTGAGCAGAAAGGAGTATATAAAGGTTTTGGTTATATTCGGTTTTGATAATGTTACACGTGTAACAAATTGAGATAAGCACCAATAGTTGACTTGGGAAGATCAGGGTGTAGAGAGACTGAAGACAAAGTAAAGAAAAGATGGTCGGGTTACTGCATTATTTTTTTGGCAAATACCACCACAAATAAAGCAATCAGAAACGCACCCCTACAATAATTCGTGACAAAGAAGTGGTTAGGGCATGCAAGAACTGCTGTTTTGACATCAGAAAATGTTGGTCATGCAGTTATACCGAAATATTTATATAGGAGATACGAAAGATATAAAAGAACATAAATGGATGAGTAAGTGCCTGTAATAACTGCAGGCATTCTAATGAACAAAATAGGAGGTGAAAAAAGTGAATAATCGGAAGGTATTTGTAGCTGCGACACTAGCTATGCTTGCTTTTTCACTGATAGCTGTGAGTGCAACCC
>JGI2171J19970_10000227_pt1 | contig 26859 bp, 20 predicted proteins | sample DeeMarSWOR324_28_FD_19970 | JGI IMG/M metagenome (IMG submission 19970) | reverse complement strand
CCTCTTGGCGTTCTGTGATATCAATGAAAGTGGCTTGGATAGCAGGTTTACCATTATATTCGGTGACGATGACATACATTTCTAGCCAGCGTTCACTGCCATCTTTTCCAATAGCTTTAAAGGAATAATGTGAGGGAACGGGTTTGCCTTCGAGGCGTTCTCGCATCCGACCCCATACACGGGTTTGGTAATCAGGATGGACACTATCCTGCACTTGTTTTGGAGTGAGTGCTAGAAGTTCATCAAGGGTATAACCACTCATTTCTGCGAAGGCTTCATTGGAAAATACGACCTGCATATCTTGAATGATGATGATTCCTTGTAAGGAATGATCGACCAGTTCACGGTAGGCTTGTTCTGTACGCTTTTGTTCAGTGACTTCGGTTATCATGGCTAGTATTGCAGGTTTCTCTTGTATTGTGATTAGGCGTGGAAGAACCTGAAGCCACCTTAACTCCCCCTTGCTATCCTTTACACGAAACTCATAGAGTTTAGTTTTTACCTCGCCTTGAACCGCTGATTTCAATCTTCGAGTGACATCAGCTTGATCGGGGTCAGCAATATAATTCATGAACTCAAAGGCATTAAGTTGATGGATCTCTTCAAGGGGGATACCCATTAGTTCTCCCAGCATATCGTTTGCATAGAGAATGCTTTCACCTTGTAAGACTACTATCCCTTGTGGAGCCTTCTCAGCGATAGATTTGAACATTTCTTCCTCTAAGTCGGGATCAAGAGGGGGTAACTTCTTAGATTTAGACATTCATATTCACCTGTGAGGGATTCGGTGGGGATTATGAACTTGATTCTGTGCACACCTTCGTTCCCCAAGCTACACCGATCTATCTGTTACTCTTTCGAAGATGCCACATATCTGTTTCGATGAAAAGAATGCCTAAATAGAGTAAATTTAGGTCGGCTCAATTGTTAAAACCGAACCTGTAAGAGCCTATGAAGTCGTAATGGGACGGGTTTGAAGAACGATAAACTCTCCGTCTTTATAGGTCCATTCAATGTCTTGGGGATAACCGATTTTTTGTTCAATTTCGATACCCAGGTTTGTCAACTTAACAAGCTGCTCATCGTCTAAAGAGAACATCTCACGCTTTTCGGGAGGCGTCTCCTTAAGAAGTGTACATTCTGGCCTATCTTGTGGATGTGGAGCACTGTAAACTGCTTTATCTCCCATTCGCCGTTCTATGATTTCAATTGGTTGTTTTTGAATAATGAAGGAATCAGGATTCACTTTACCAGCGACAATACTTTCACCTAATCCCCAAGAGGAATCAATAATGAGTTGTTCTGGGTCATTTGTGACAACATTAGTTGTGAACATGACACCAGATACTTCACCAAGGATCATTTCTTGGACGATTACTCCCATTTGTACTTGGTTGATGTTAATGTCCTTGCTTTGCAGATAGAGGAGGGCTCGAGGAGAGTAAAGAGAGAGCCAAGTTCTTTTTACTGCATCAAGAACATGAGTTTGGTCGCGGACGCAAAGGAATGAATCAGCTTGTCCTGCAAAGGAGAATTTTTTGGTATCCTCTGCTGTTGCTGAGGAACGCACCGCATATCCTGTTGGACCAGGATCTTGTTGAGTTACGAGTTGTTTGAACCCCGCTATGATTTCGTTAGCGATTTCTGTTGGGATTTCGTATTCAGAAGCAGCAGTCTGGAAATCTGTGGCAGAGTGAATGAGCGTTTCGATATCATCTGTGTTTTGATGGAGGTTGTCAAAGGCTTCAAGTTGTTGACAGGTTGCCACGAAGGTTTTGAAACATTCCGTTGGAATCGCAAAGCCATTCGGAATGGTAAATCCCAGTTGATTAAGTCGGGCTAGATTGGTGGCTTTACCTCCACACGTTTCAATTTGTTCAGGAGTTAGTTGGTGGAGGAAGGTGACTTGGAATCGATTTTGTGGTTGTGGGCCCTGTTGTCTGGGTGCCATATTCAACTTCCTCAAAGTTAGGTGTGATTATTCGTCTAAAAGGAGGAGAACCCCAGAATTACCTTCACTGGGTTCAATTCGAACCCGCTGATTTGCCAATTCATCTTCATAGTTGATTTTAGTTCCCATTAAAGCAGGGATACCAAATTCACGGGTGACAATCGCCAAGTGTGAACCTAATGCTCCGGAGGTGCAAACAACGCCTTGTAACCGAGAAAGAACCGGAGCGAGGGTTGTAGTTCCGGCATCTTCCACTAGCACAATTTTCGGGTCAGTCGTCGCCTGTTCCTCTTCTGCTTTAAATTCCTTCAAAAGTGTCAAGACATCTTGTATTGATGTAATCACTCGGAGAATTCCTTCTGCGCTCTTGTTCAGGCTAATGAGTCCTTCACCAATTTGCTTCATTGAATTTGCCACCTAATGCCTTCTAATGCCCATAGTCTGCCCTTAAAAGACTTATTAAAATCAACGAAGAAGAAAGAAAACGCCGACCCTGATATTTTTAGGAATCAGCTTTTTTCTTTCGCTTCTTCATTTTTGGTGCAGGGTCTGGTTCTTCAAGTTGAAGACCTTTCATCCGAGCCATTAGTTTCTTTATCGTGGATTCGCGTTCCTCAGGTGTCATGATGATGAGTTGTTGTACTAAGGCTTCCTTGTCATCATCGCTAATCATTGTAAACTGATCTAAACCCTCACGGAGGACCGCAACTAAAGTCGCTTGTTCAGATGGACTTAGTCCAGGTGTTGCTGGGGCTTCAACTTCTTCAGCTTCGCCCTCGACTTCGGCATCACCAGTTCGTAGGTAATCAAATCGCCCTTCAGCCATCTGACGTTTCATATCTTCCATGAACCAAACTCGGTCCTTGGCGGGAATTTTCTTCATCTGCTTGAACAATTCCTCTTTTTCTTTTGCGCCTAATCCTTCAAGCTGTTCAAGCTCCACCAGCACATCCTCATCTTCTGAACGGCGCTCAGCAGGTATTGTTGTCGTTGGGATGACCACCGGTTGAATCGGAACATCTAGGGTCGAATACGAGGGGGTAATCATTGATACGATTTGGTTATCGCGATCTGAAATCCGAGTTATATCACTTTTAGAAAGGGAAGGAACTTTACCTCGGTCAATTGCCTTGGTCATCTTTCGCATTCTTCGAACGATCCAAGGAATTGAGTAGATTCTTGCATATGCAAGCCAAGCGAGGAGGACAATAATCAAAATGACGCCTAGTGCTGCTCCCGCTTGAATGGCAGCCCGGAATAGGGGACTTAGGCTTACTACTAAGGTCATAGAATCCTGAGCTTGAGCATATTTCGGAGCCGCTACTGATTCGATAGTAACGGAATATGTTCCCTCTGTTAAGACAGATAATCCAGGGAGAGTGTAGGTGCCATCTCCATTATTGAACATCGGTCTTTGGTGTATGCCAATCGCTGGGAGAGATACGAATAGAGTTGCATCAGTAATGACAATGTCATGGTAAGTATCGTAGAATGTCACTTGAAGGCTAAATGATTCTCCAGTGGTGATACTGAGGGTATCATCGAGCCCGATGATCTCTGTGGGTACTGGAATAACAGTCAATTGGAATAGCGGGGCATTCGCTGTTTCGAAATTGTGTCGAGTTAGCGTTATTGAAACACCATAAATTCCTGGTGTCACATCAGTGAGGTTAATACTGGCAAAATACAATCCATTCGAAAATTGCAGCACACCACTTCCAAACTCCCAAGTATAAACGCCAGTAGCGCTCGTAACCGTAATTCCATCACCATCAGTGAAATTCAGATAAATCCATAGAATATCGCCACGCGGGACTTCCCAAGATGTTCCATTCAATGGAATGAGTATGCTTTGTTCATCAAGTTCAGCTTGAATTTCAATAATGTCAAGGTTCGTTTGGCGTGGTTGGATATTTAACCCGATTGTAATCATGACATATTGGTAACCCTCATGGTCACAAGTGAGGGTTAACTCATAAACACCAACCGCAAAGATATCGCTTGGGAGGGAGATGTTATACCAGCCCGGAGTTCCGGTGGGTTGCAAGGTTCCATTGAGGGTTCCCCATATGTATTGAATGTTGGCACCTGTAATGTTGAGTAGGTTATTGTCGTAGAAGTGGGCACGTACGGTGAAGTTGTGACCCCAATCAACATTGATTACAGGCGTATCACATTCTAGGTATGCAGGCATAACGATTAGAGAAATGGAAACCGTTCGGAGCTGTTCAATGACATTCTGGTGACTAGCTGTGATGTAAATTGTATATTGGCCAGCATCTAAACCTGAAGAGTTGAGAATGCTTTCGAATGTCCACCCACTGATATAGGAGAGGGTTCCGTTGCCTCCAGCCCAGTTGAAATATACTGTTGCGTTAGGTAAGGCTGAACCATAGATTGTGCTAAAGTTGGCGTTGATTTGGAATGTGTCACCTGCAATGACTGGAGAGGCGGGACCACTTACGGCTAACACTGAATCAATGGGGATAATATTGAGCATGACGATTCCAATGCTTGTCTGGTAATTGGGAAGATTGCTGGCTTCGATAGTTACAAGATATGTACCAACAGTTTGATTGGCGAAGAATATAATGTTGTAAATTCCGTTTCCAACAAACGTCATATTCACCGGGGATAATCCAGCCCAATAATAGGTGGTCATCGTGTCATTCATAAGACGACCATATTCATCGGTGACTCTAACGGAAATATTCACAAGAGTCTGATATTCGGCGACCCACGGAGAAGTGGAGAGAACCTCAACATAGAGTGGTAATGGATTAACCGTAAATTGTACTTGCTGTTCACTAGTTTCGTAGAATGGTTTTGAGAAACGAATTGTAAAGTTGGCAAGTCCAATATCTTCGGCGGAACTATCGATTTGAATGAGGTAGGTCCCATCTGGATAGATTTGGACAAGGGACCATGACGGCCAACTCAACCAGAGCGTGACAGTTCCATTGGATAAGACGACATCATGATCGATGTCATGGTATGTTGCATTCAGATAGAGTAAGTCACCCCAGAATACAATACTATCAAAGCTTAGTTCCATAGAAGTGTGTATTGAACGCACATAACCACTGACGGGGAGTGATTGATTTTGATAATAGGGCGTGATGTTAGGCCAAGTGATATTGACAACGAAGGAGTACCACACATTCACTTCGAGGAAGTTATGGGTTCGAATTGTAACGAAATAGCCATCATACCCGTTGTTTAGCATTAGAATGGTATAGTTCAACGTAAGTGTTGGATGTGAAGAACACCCAACTGTGATGTAGACATTACCAGTTACATTATGGATTGGGTCGGTTGTAGCGCTATCATTGTAGAAAATCGTAAATGTGAGATCCTCGGTGAAAGGTACAGGCTCAGGTGAGGAATAGGAAACCTGAGTATTTCGACCATGCAAAGTAAATTGAACGTTAACAATCTGTGATTCGTAGTGCAGTTGGTTCAATGTAATCTGAACCGCAAAACTACCAACATCTCGACTCGTCGTATTGAGTTCAATAAGATAGGTTCCATTAAACAGATCATAAATCGTATAGTACCCTAGATCCCAGTCAGTGCCTACCGAAGCTCCAAGTACAAATCCACTGTGTTCAAGGTCAATGTAATCGACTTGAATGGTGAGGTTAACACCCCAGGGATGTGAAGTAATGTACAAGGGATCGGCATCCGTATCGGTTTGAATATCACGCAGAGTAATTCTAACTTGGAAAATTTGACCAGCATAATGAATTCTGCTAAGAGACACGAGTGATATGTGGAGACCATTGGCCCGACAAGTTGTATTGAATTCAATAACATAGGTTCCATTACCAAGCGAGTAAATTTTGTAAAAGCTTGCATTCCAGTCAGTAGTGACTAAAGCACTAGTCACATAGTCACTATGATCAACATCTAAGAAGTTGATTCGAACGGTAACATTGTCACCCCATGGGTGGGAGGGGAACACAGAGGCATCAACCTCAAAATCGGTTTGAATGTCTCTTAGTGTAAGGTCAACCTGTATAATCTGACTTCCATAATGGAATAGAGTGACATCAATTGTAATTGAATGGCTGCCAACTTCACGACAGGACGTATTTAGTTCAATCAAATATGTTCCATTACCTAAATCATATATCGTGAAATAGCTTGTATTCCAATCAACACCGATGAGTGCACCGTGGATATAGCCTCCGTGGTCAAGGTCAATATAGTCTATTTGGATTGTGATATTATCTCCCCAGGGGTTTGAAGGAATATATGCAGGATCAACTGAGTAGCCAGTTTGAATTTCTCGGATGGTAAGATCAATTTCTATGATTTGAGTGACGTAATGAAGGCGACTTAATGTAATCTCAATATTATGACTGCCAATATTACGACAGGTTGTATTGAGTTCAATGAGGTAGGTGCCATTTCCTAAGTCATAGATAGTATAGTAGCTAGCATTCCAATCTAAACTGATAATTGCGCTTAGCACATATGCCGTATGATCTTGATCCAAATAGTTAATGGTTATAGTCGTGTTGTCGCCCCATGGATGTGACCATATGTAGCTAGGGTCAGCCGTAACATCTGTTTGGATGTTTCTTAGAGTTAAGTCGATTTCGACATTTTGTGTTATATAGTGTGTACGGCTCAGAGTGATTAAGATGGTATAACTCCCGACTTCACGACAAGTAGTATTGAATTCGATGATGTAGGTTCCATTACCGAATAGATAGATTGTGTAAAAAGTATCATTCCAATCAGTATCGATTTCAGCAAATGGGATATATCCACCATGATCGAGATCTAGGTAGTAGAGACGAATTGTGACGTTATCGCCCCAAGGTTGCGAAGGTATGTACAATGGATCTGCTTGATAATTCGTTTGGATATTTCGTGTCATAAAGTTTTGAAGGGCCATGAAAGTTTGATAATGGGATTTGCCTGCGTAGATGTGAATCGTGTAGCTTCCCTCTAGCCGGCTTTCGGTTCGAATTGTTAAGGTGTATGCCCCTGTGGCAGGGGTATATGCGAAACTCCAATAGAATTCATCCCAATCACAGGTAATCGTGGCATATGGAATTGGAATATGGTCATGATCTGTGTCATTGAATGTTAGGGTGAGAGTGAGAGTATCGCCCCAGGGAACAGATGAGCCTGGTGAGATAGATACGATATACAAAGCGGTTAATATGTCACGAACCTGGAAGGAGACGGCAACTTGAGCGGATTCATAATGGGTCCTATTCAACACGAAAGTAAGAGTGAAACCCTGTGTCCCTAATGAAACTTTGGTAGTATTGAGAATTATTGAATATGTTCCATCACCGAGAAGGATAATCCAGAAATCGACATTTTCGATATTATCAAACCAGGTGAAAGTGAGAGAGGCGCCATCTATGCCTATGTATCCATGATCAGTATCGTTGAATGATAAAGTGATGGTGACGTTGTCACCCCAAGGAACTGAACCAGAAAGTGCGGATCCTGAAGCATAGGTTTCGATGTAGCGAATGGTGATTTCCAAATACTGGTGTTGAGTTGTGTAATTTGCCAGGCTGAAATACACGGTTACATCATAGATGGTTTCACTGATGTTACCCCAGAAGAGGATAGAGTAGCTCCCGTTCAGATGGTTGCTTATGGTGTATTTACCTGATTCGTAGCCTTCTACTAACACCGTTGCACTGGTGATGTATATTGGACTTGATGGCACAATATCTGTGAAATTAAACACTACCATGAAGTCATCATTATATGGAATTTCTACTGAAGAGCGGGGATAATCCTTTGTCAATTGCGTGGCTCGGGATTCAACGATTACCCGTATTCTGATTGTTTGCTCAGCATGAGCAGCCAACGAAGCATTCACGTAGAGATCCGTCTGCCCCAAGCCCAGGGTGGTCGTATTGAGTATGTAGTAATAGTAACCTCCAGTATTGTCAGTTAGGGGATATAGACTCATACCAATGAGTAGTTGAACTGTTGCCCCAGGGATTCCTGTTGAAGTGGTTTCATTCTCGTAGAAAACGGTGATGTTGAATAATTCATTCCAATAGAGATTTGCTGTGTAAACATCTGTGTCATTTTCGTATTGTGTCCATCCATCACCTGAACCTGCGGGTGGATTGGTAATCTGTGTGCGAATTGCATCAAGATTAGTGGCAAATGACACGATCTCGATGATAATTGTGAAATTCTGCTGCTCATACTCCCAACCAAATGAACCATCCACCCACATACTTACTTCATATTTGACGGCTTCAAAATCACCATACGATGCATCATATCGAAGGAAGATGGTGGCATCAAAGCTATCTGGTACGAAACTACCTGTACTGATGGGCGTCCAGCCAGGGAGACCTGTTGGGTCTACATAATAGGTGAAATTAACTCGGACATTATTCATCCAGATTCCTGAATCATTTCGAACATAGGCGTCAAGATAGGAATCATAGAATCGAACCTGACTGGTATATCCTGCATCTCGTGTTGTTTGAGCTGTGTACTCATTAGGCCCAGTTTCTTGCGTTGGCTTTATCATAGAATATTCAAGATTATTGACCAAGTTGATCGTGAATGTGAGATAGGTTCCATCAGCATAGGTAGCGTTAACGTATCCGTATCGAAAGAGCTCAACATAAAATTCTGCATTTTGATCAGGACTCATTGAACCAGTATCAAAGTTGGCAGAATAGGCACCCAACCCATTTGGAGTCATTGGTTCATATTGAACTTGCAGGTTACGGTCGATATAACGAATTTGAGCAGATGCATCGACAATGAATTGGGATGTAACATCATTTGCCCAAGTAACGTTTACTAGAACCGTTTCGCCGAGAATGACTCGATTCTGGTCCGCAGGGGAGATTTCATTACCTTGAGTTGGAATCACAACAGTAAACGATTGTTGTTTTAATCCACATTGGGTTTCGTTATTATAGGCCAAAGTTGCTACCCAATCACTTCCTGCATCGGCTTCTTCGATGTTCGGAATCTGCCAAGCCGAACTTGTTAGGGTATTATTATCGTCATGAAATGTGACAGAAGTTTCACTTTGCCATAATGTTTGGTTTGGATAAAAAATTGAAACATTAGCACTGTTACCACTAGGTCCAATTGGTCGTAACGTAGCCTTCACTCGAAGCCAGTCATTAGCTACATAATAATCCCCATTAGAAAGATTTTCCCAATCTCCCAATCCAGTTGCACTTTTTTGCAGATACACTTGGAGCACATAGTTTAGGCTGCTAGCATATATGGAATAAATCTGTCCGGGTGAAGCTACGCCATTGTCGAGTTTGAAGAACTGACTTGATGCATTATAGCTATAAGTAGAAAGGGTGTGTCCGGTTTCATTCTTTACTTCAGTAAAGCTCCAAAGCGGCTTGAGGTATAATCCATAAGAATACCCCACGTGCCCTGCGGGGGGTTGATCCATGGGAATAGAATAGTTTACTTCCCATGTTGGATTCTCATCAACTGGTGCGGAAAAGGAAGCGGTTGCCTGGGTAGATTGAAGATGCTTAACATACATCGCGTAGGAATAGTGAAAGCTGATGTTGTAGGATGAATCAAATTGATAATTTTGAGTGGTTGTCCAGCAGTTAGAAAGAGGGGCTTCGTGTCGATTTGTAGGATCTGCATAAATGGTGGCTAATCCTGTTTGGTCCCCCGCATCCGTGACAACTTCACTATTTAGTGTAAGAGCTACTTCGCTGGGTTTACTTGGGGTCTCAATGGTGTATCGAAAGTTATCAAAGTAAATATGTCCATTCACTGGAGCTCTTTTATTTCCACCTTGTTTCATTACCGTTAAGCGAAGAGTAACGGTTCCATTGATTGGACTTGTAGTAATTGCGTGGTGATCCCAACTTGTTGGATGATAGGAATCTGTGGTTTGCTGCCAACTAGCAATGACTTCGGCTTGATATTCTAAACTCACAATCACGAAAAGCCAATTTTCTTGAGTAATATCACTTGAAAATTTGATATCAAAAGAGAAGGTAAGGTTAGTTGGTGATAAGGCAGAGACATAACTAAATTCACTTTCAAGAGTAGCATTGGCTTCCGTTAAGTCAGTTTTTCCATAACGTAGCTCAATGTCCATACAATCTCCTGGATTACCTCCTGTATTGTTGTAAATACTCGCGATAATCCTTTTATTGTCGTCACCAGATTTTCCATCATTTTGAGTAAGTGTCCAGTTTTGTACTTCGACATCTAATTGACTCCCATCAATATTGAAGGCTTCATCGTATTTGTCAAAATCCCCGTTGAGTATTGGATCCTCAGTTCTAACAAGATTAGTAACACTGGTGACAAGTTGATAGCCACGATAGTCTGATGGGAACCAACTGGCATCGTATTGAAATGATGTAGTGTTAATGCCATCTGTGAACACATTGCTTTCATTTCGGGCAAACTCAAAAACATCAAGGGAGCCTCCACTGCCGGTATAGGGTGAATTAGGTGGCGCTCCGCTGCGTACCGCAGGCACTAAATTCTGCGAGTGAGGGACTACGAGCAGAATACCAAGGATAAAAGCAAGCGAAATTAATGTCTTTTTCGAGTTCCCCATTTACAACACCAGCTAATGCGGAGTAGATCGTTTCACTCCCCGCTGTGCAGCCGTACTCAAGGCTTCGTAAGGAAATTTAAATACATTTTGTGAAATGCATGTTTGATGGAATCAAATACCATTTTTTCGTAAAATGGAAAATTTATAACAACACAAGGGTTCGATGACAGGATTTTGATTACAATGACTAAACAGTTCAATTTAGTAGTGGTGGGAAACCTCACGATTGACCAGATCGTGTTCGATGAAGAACAACGACAGGAAATGGGTGGACCACCTGCTTACGCAATGGTGGCTCCAGCGCTAGGGGCGGAGAAGGTTGGAATTGTCTCCAATGTTGGTAGTGATTTTCCAAAGAGTTTTTTGTCACAATTAACCGATGCCGGTCTCGATATTAGTGGTGTAACCCAGCAAAAGTACACAACCCAATTTGTGAATAAATACAACAAAGATGGAACTCGCACTCAAGAAGTCCCGACCGTAGGCCATGACATCACAATTTCTGATGTTCCAACCCGTTTTTGGGATTCCCAATGGATGCACATCAGCCCCATTTTACAGGAAGTGGAGTCCTCGATTATTACCAAAGCGAAGCAAACAGGAGCGTACGTTTCGGTCGATGTCCAGGGCTATGTGCGAAAGCGAACATCAGATCAAGATCACCGCATTTCACCCACTCATTGGCCATCATTTCCCGACGTGGCAAAGGACATTGATGTTCTTAAAGCCGATCTTGATGAAATATGCCATCTTACCCAACAAATGACTTTTGAAAAAGGAGCACAAGTAGCTCATGAAATGGGCTGTGACCTCGTACTCATTACGCGTGGTCAAGAAGGTTCCTTCCTCTACTCCAATGACCGGTTATATGAGATTCCAGCCCTCCCGCCAGATATTGTTGTAGATCATACTGGCAGTGGAGATGTTTTTGCCATCAGTTTCAGTATTGAATTTCAACGCACAATGCGTCCATTATGGTCAGCCTTTTTCGCCTCATCGAGCGCATCATTTAATGTAGAAACCCCAGGGCCTACGAACTTTCCATCATCAGAAGAAGTCACAAACCGACTACGAACATTCCTCTCAGATTCGGCACAGCAGAATAACGTAGAACGGTTATTAAATGAAACAGGTCCTTTTGACTGCCCTCTGAAGTGAAAATTTCATTTCCTAGCAAATTAGGATGTCCGCAAAGTTTATATCGGAATCCGATACTATCGCTTTCCGATATTTCTATTAACGACATAAAATCAAGGTGTCTTCTTTGAGTCAAAGAAAAAGCGAACAACCATCCGTCCAACGACACTCGGTGAAGAAGCTAGGCAAGGGATATATGCGTGGCATTATTCTCGCCCTGCTAGCTGATAGACCGAGGTACGGCTATGAGATTCTTCACGCCATGTCAGAGGCGAGTGATGGTTGGCGACCCTCCCCGGGTACGATTTATCCCATCCTCCATGACCTGTATGAGCATGGGTTAATCACCAAGAAGGAGGATGACAAGGAAGGACGGCGTCGAATCATTTACAAGCTCCGCTCAAAAGGGCGAGTAGATTTGGAGAACACAGCGTTACAGCATGCTCGTTTTGTCGTTATCATGAGGAATATTCTTGGTGAACATGGCGGGCCCCATTTTCCACATCCACCCGCACTCAATGTGGATAAGGCATTGGCCAAGTTAGAACACACGAAATTGGTTTTTAATGAAGTGACATTTCTTCCAGATGCAGCGGCGTCAGATTCCCAAAAGGGCATCGCGTTGCTCCAGAACCGCCTACAGCTTCTTGAAAACCATGAAAAGATGATTAATCAGGCGATTCGTCTCGTGAAGAAAGAGATTCAGCATCTAAAGAAGGAATCCCGTGAATTAACCAAGGAATAGGAGAAGTGAAGAAGATTAGCATTATAGAAGTGAAAGAACTCACCAGAGTTTTTAACGGCGAGGTGACAGCTGTGGACAATATTTCATTCACAGTGGAAGAGGGTGAAATCTTTGGATTTCTAGGACCAAATGGTGCAGGGAAAACAACGACCCTCAATATGCTCGCGACAATATTACGACCCACAAATGGAACAGCTTCAGTCAACGGATTTGATATTCATGAAGACCCGGATTCGGTTCGACGAAGCATTGGATTTGTATTTCAGGATCCAACTCTTGATATTGAATTAACTGGTCGTGAGAACCTTGATTTTCATGGACGATTGTATGGACTGAGTAAGAAGGAACGTGAAGAACGAATTGCCGAAATTCTTGAAGTTGTCCAATTGACGGATCGTGCTGATGCGTATGTGAAAACATATAGTGGTGGCATGAAACGTCGACTTGAAATCGCCCGGGGTCTCCTACATTATCCCAAAGTGCTGTTCTTGGACGAACCAACTCTAGGGCTTGACCCCCAAACCCGTCGGGCCATCTGGGACTACATCCAGAAACTCAACCAAGAACATAACGTTACAATCATTCTCACTACCCATTATACTGAAGAAGCCGACCATCTCTGTGATAGGATTCAGATTATTGATTTTGGGAAAATCGTCGCGCTTGACACTCCTGATAATCTGAAAGCTACACTTGAAGGCGATATCGTCGGACTTACTTTCAAGGAAACAGCGGAAGCACAAAAAATGCTTCCAATCCTCAATGAAATCGATTGGGTTAATAGTGCAATTCCAGTGTCTGGTGAGAACAGTCAAGCTGGAATGTCTAGCATGATACAAATGATGCGAAGTATGGGTGGAGGTGGAGGCGAGATGATGCCTGCCATGGGCGGAGGTGGTGGCGGAGGTCATCCGTCGATGCCGAAGGATCCAGAGAAGATAACCGAGGCTATGAAAATGATGGCTGAGCATGGAGGACTCATGCGGAGTTTTCGAAATATTCACCTGCTAGTAGATGATGCGAGTAAACGTTTACCTGAAATCATTAAGAGAGTTGATAAGGTGGGCATCGAGCTTGCGTCTGTTACGATGAACAAACCGTCCTTGGATGATGTCTTTCTCTCAGTTACAGGACGCAGAATCCGTGATGAACAGGGGAGCATGATGAGTATGTTTCGACGATTTCGGACTATGCGACAAGCCCGTGGAGGTAGAACTCCCCGTTAATAGAGGTGATATGAAAGATGGAACCAATTTCAGGTCAAGCAATCTATGTTGTGTTACTTCGTGAATTGAAACGTTTCTGGAGGGCGAAACCTAGACTCATCGCCTCCATTGCCCAGAGCTTTTTCTTCCTGCTTATACTCGGCTTTGGAATTGGAGGTTTATTCGGGGGAGCCCTTGGAGGTAGTTACCTCACCTATATTGCCCCCGGAATTATTGCGATGAGCCTTCTGTTTGCGTCTGTGTTTTCAGGAGTTTCAGTTATTTTCGATCGGCAATTTGGATTCTTCAAAGAGATGCTTGTGGCTCCTGTGAGTCGAACCAGTATCATTAGTGGTAAGATTTTTGGTGGGGCATTGACGGCATCGATTCAGGGTTTTCTGATATTAGTGATTTCAACACTTCTTGGCGCATACGTGATTGATTTTCGATTCGCCTTAGGTGTGTTTGGTGCAGTTGGTATCATGCTCTTGATTACTGCGGGGTTCGTTGGATTGGGTGTAGCAATTGGCTCAGCCCTCACGGATTTCCATGCCTTCCAATTGATTACTACCTTCGTGATGTGGCCCCTATTCATGTTATCAGGGGTTTTCTTCCCGATTGAGACTGCACCATTACCGCTTCAGATTGTGATGCTCGGTGATCCACTCTTTTATGGAGTGGAATTGTTGCGATTCTGTCTAGTGGGAACCATTACACCAATTCTGGGACCCTTTGGACTCTTCATTGCCCTTGGCGTCATTGTAGGTTTTACACTCGCGATGATTGCCGTTGGAACCGTTCTCTTTGCACGAGCAGAGGCCTAGTCTAATCCAAAAATTCAGAAGCTAGTAAATCGTAGTAGAGCAGGTCATGGTAGGTTCCTTCGAAGTACGAAGCCTGGCGGCGTCGCCCGCCGGGTTTGAACCCCAGTTTTTCATAAACTCGTTGAGCGCGTTTATTCGTGTCATGAGTGTAAAGGTAGATGGTTTTGAGATTAATGTGTTTGAAACCGAATTGGAGGAGCAGTTGGAGGGCTTCGGTGCCAAATCCTTGTCCCCAATATTCTTTGTTGTAGAGGATGATCATGAGTTCTCCGCGTCTATTGATTTTTTCAATGCTGAAGAGTCCACAGCCTCCGATGAGTTGTGTAGATTGTTTATGTTCAATGGCATAGTAATGACATCGACCGATTTTACGGGCGTCCCATGTATTGCGAATCCACTGTTCTTCTTGTTCTTGGGAATGCGGAGCAGGCATATCCATGAAGCGTCGGATTTCAATATCATTGAAGTGTTCCAATATTTTCGAAGCGTCTGCAAGTTCGAATCCGCGGAGGCAGACTGATTTCCCTTCAAGCACATTACTCACCCGTGGCCGCAATGAATGGAGGTGCTGGAGGGTGAAGTTTACGGAATTCATCCTCGAGAATATCCATTACATGAACATCGTGGTATTTTCCATCAATAAAAACCGCTTCACGTTTTCGGGCCACATGTTGGAATCCAAGTTTTTCATAAACGCGGATGGCTCGTTTGTTAAAATCATGAACCCGGAGAAAGATGCTGTGCAAGTTGATAAGGTAAAAGCCATAGCTGCATATCAGTTGAATGGCTTCAGAACCAATTCCCTTGTCCCATAATGATTTGTTCCAAATGGCGATACCCAATTCAGCATTGCGATTGATAGAATGAACATCAAACAAACTACATGAACCGACGAGTAATCCCTTGTTGTTCTCTTCAATGCCGAAGGTGTATTCTGTTCCCTTTTGTCGGGCTTCCCACGTTCTTCGAATCCACTCTTCTTCTTCTTGCTTTGACACGGGAAGTGGATGCCCAAGGAATTGTCGGAGTTCAAGGTCGTTGAAGTGGGCAAGTATCGTTTCAGCATCTTTGAGTTCGAAACCACGAAGTGTCACCTGTTTACCTTTGATCAAATTGTATCACCACTATGCCATCCAAAACTGGGTCAGGGATAGAGGGGGGTGATTTATCATTGTTTCTAGGAATGGACTTAACGACGAGAGATGCCCTTTGAGTTGAATGCCCATTGTGGAGAGTATTTAAGGAATAGCATTTCACCCGTAAACACCGTCTTTGAAAGAATACCGTATTTTGAATGAAATTATCCAACTGCGAGGTTTTGCATATGAAATTTGAAGAATTTGGAAAGGAAGTTCCAAATCTTGAAATGACTTTCATCCCATTTGAATTCATTGAAAGTAATTTCTTCAGAGAATTAAGCAATTTTTATGGTTACCTCAAGGAGAACTATTCAAGTCTTTATAGCGAATTGATTCAAAAAATAACTAGTAAAATTAAAGGAAAGCCACACAAAGAGCATTACACAAATAAATCTGAAGAAATAATAGAAAGAATAGCTCAATGTGAATTTCTTTCAGAAAATCAAGATTTAGTTATTAAACATCTAAATATATTTGTTAATACACTAAACATTTCCGCTGCAGATTATAGAACGAAAAAGGAAATCACCATTCCTGCCGGTAATTTTTTCCAACCTGCAACAGATCTTGATTACCTCTACTTGATGACGCTAGTTGACATAACTGGAAAAGAGAATGCCATAAACGTCTTCGAAGAAATCGTCGATAATTATGTGGCGACTTATGATTCACAACAGATCAATATCTTCAAAGATCTTGAAGATATGCGAGAGAGGTTTATTCGTTTCACACAGAATGGCCCTTTTGGCAGAGTTCGAGTAATGAGTGAAGTAGAGGAGGGACGATGGATTAAGATTTGCAAAAATTGTGAAAAAGTACAGACCTTAGATGACTTACAAGAACTTGATGGAGATTTGTTATTCGCCATATCCTGTTACTGTCATATCCCATTAGCGAGAATGTGGAACAAGAATTTTGAACTAACTCTAAGGGAAACAATTGCTAAAGGAGATCCATTTTGCGCTTATGTCTACCATGATACAAGTCAAATTGATGAGATTAACCATCCATCGAAAGGATTCTTTGAAAAAGCACTCAAGAAGTGAAGCTAGGATGAGTTCATCTTACTTCATTTTAAATCCCCAAGATGAGAGTATTTAAGGCTGAACTTTGTTGTAATAACTAACGGTGTGAGGGTGACGCTGAGTGGTTCGCTTCCGCAAGACCTACCTGTTTGTCATTTGGCTGGTCCTGATTATCATACTGTTTACTACAAACTGGATTGGACTTCGAGACCGATACGTCATGACTGGGTACTCAACGATGGAAGCAGGCCAAGTTGTGGTAGGCGAGTTAGATGTAGTTGAGCCAGGTCTTGAAATGGCTTTTCTTACTCCGTCTCATGTTAATGTGATTGGTGGTCTGACAACCCTTTCGTGGGATGAGACCGTATATTCGAAGTCAAATTGGGAAAACGATCCATTGGTGACCATGAGTATTGGTGACTTTGATGGAGACCAGAAAGGTGACGAACTCATTGTTGTATCAGAAAGTGGAATGCTCATTTTGATTGCCGAGAACGGGGGTGGTTGGACCTCAGAAGTGATAGGGTATTTACCGTGGACAGCTCCTGTGTGGACAACCAATGATATGGCATCAGGGCAGATTATTGCCAATTCAACCTCCTTTGAGGTGGCTATCGTTGGTGAGCTTTTCAATTCGACGACTAGTACAGCCACTGGGCGGGTCTATGTTGTTGACCGCTTGAATAATGTGACCTGGCAGATTAACCAAGTTGCGGTGGTTTCAAATCCATTGTATTGTGTGGATACTGGTGATGTGAACATAACTGAGCCAGGCGATGAAATTGTGACCGCAGGATTCGTCACCGGAGTATTTTCTCTTACTTACAGTGGAGGTCTTTGGGAATCGGAAGAACTCTATCCCTATGGATATCTCATTCGATCAATAGCTGTGGGAAATGTCATTCCTTCTACGAGAAGCTCAGAAATCGCTTTCGTGATGGACCATGAGATAGTAACGCTCTACTATGAGGGGGGACGCTGGAGGTCCGAATTACTATGGGATAGTAACCTTATGGGTTCAGGAATGGACTCGGTGGAGATAGGGGATATCGACCCGTTTATCCCTGGGCTGGAGATTCTCGGGAGCGGATTCGTGTTCGAAACCTATCGACCTATTTTAGTGGGATTTTCTTACACTAGTGCAATCCGACAGCCGTGGATTGTGTGGAATCCCATTGAACCGCCGACTGAAATTGTAGTATCGAATTTTGATTTCAACCGTGTTGGGACAGAGATTATCCTCGTCAACGACCCAACTACAGTGGTGTTATCAATTCCGAATGAGGGGGATCGGACAATGCGAGCGAGTTCAACAGTATTGCTCCCAGCATTTCTGTTTTTACCAGCTACGTTTCTTATCTTTGCGCTAGCCGATTACATTGGTCGAGTGGCTGACCTTCGACGTAGGAGATATGCTCTTGAAATGGTGTCGAAGGGATTTGTGAAATGCCGGCTTTGTCAGCGCTTTGTGCCGAAGGATAAACTCGAGGCGCATTTACGTTGGCACCGGACCCAGCAATTTAAAGGGTCAGGACTTTAACATCTGATGTTGTTAGGATTTTAGGAATTTTGTTGATAATTCGTTTAGAACGGATTCAGCCTCTGATATGACGGAGGTGATAAGCTCGGAGACTGTCGGAAGGTCTTGGATTCGACCGGTCACTTCGCCTGCGAACATCAGTGCTTTGTCCATTTTCTGATCGAGGAGGTCCAGAAAACCTGCTCTTTCTAAATCAAGGATGGTTTCATTGGATTCCACAGGAGAACCAAGGTAGAAATTTGGCACGTCTTCGAGTGTTTGTTCCACTAGCATCTCTGCCCGCCTATTTCGGAGGAATCGCATGGGACCGAATAATCCTCGGCCTACCAGGGTTTGGCGTTCTTCTCGGTCAAGTATCGCCTGCTTCCATATGGGTTCAAAATCGCTTTCTTTGGTGGCGATGAAACGGGTGCCCATTTGGATTCCAATTGCGCCTAGGCATAATGCGGCCGCCAGGGTTTGTCCATCACAAAAACCACCGGCAGCAACCACGGGTGTTTGCACGGCACGAACTACTGCAGGGACGAGGACCATGGAATGTACAGGTTCCCATGAGACGTGGGCGCCTCCTTCATGCCCGGATGCAATGATCACGTCACATCCAGCTCGTTCTGCCTTCTTAGCATGGTAGACTGATGGAACAACGTGCATCCATATCAGCCCATGTTTCTTCACATCACCCCAAGGAGTGGGATTGCCAGCGGAAGTGATGAGCACCCGTAATCGTTTTTCAATATTAGAATCAGCATTTCGTGCTTCAATGACTTGCTTGACGAACAGTTCAGAGGCGGGAAGGAACTCTGCTGAAACGGGAACATTCACACCAAAGATGCCCCCAGTGGATTGGGTACGTTTAGCCACGGTCTCAATGGACTTCTGTAATATTATTGCAGGTGGATCATCACCAAAGATTCGCTTTGCATCCAGAGGTGCGGCTTCAGGGAGAAGGGTTGCAGCCATCCCTATACTGCTAATCATACCTAGCGCACCAGCATTGGTAGCAGCAATGGCCAGATCTTCTGTCTTGTAGGGTCCCATTCCACCTTGAATTATCGGTGTCGGTATCTCGAGGAGGTCGCAGAGTTCCGTGTGTAGACGCGTCATGCTATAGCATGCAAACCTGTTGTGATATAAGTCTAGACGTTATTCCCAGAATGTAGAATTCATTTCTTCGGAGAATATGCGATAACATCGATCTCAATAGGAGCGCCTGCGGGAAGGGCCGCGACACCAATCGTTGTTCGAGCTGGCGGATTCAAATCAAAGAAATGACTGTAGGCTTCGTTAACATCGCCAAAATCTTCAATTTTGGTCAAGTAAATCGTGGTTCGCACAATATCCAAAAGACTGGCACCCGCAGCATTGAGAATCGCTTTGATATTTTTCATGCACTGCTCCGCTGACTCGGCAATTGATCCTGTCACCATTTCATTCGTTGCTGGATTAAAGGGCACCTGACCTGCAACGAAAAGAAAATCACCGGCCCGAATAGCCTGACTATACGGACCAACTGGTTTTGGAGCATCCTTGGTAAACACCCGTTCGGGTTTTGACGGTATCATAATCATCTCCATACAAAATAGTCGAGGTAGGGAGTTGTCCCCACGGTTCTTATTATGCTTACGTATCAGGAAACTTTGACCGAGTGTAACAGTTAAAATACTGAAGCTATGTTGAAAACGGCATCCTTAAACCCCGATTCAGCGGGGATCGAGGATCAGAAAATCAAGGATGGAAAAAGAAATCATGCCACCAGTTGTAGATGAATCAAAATGCACTGGCTGTGGAACCTGCGTTGATGTTTGCCCCAGTGAATGTTTCACCTTAGAAGATAATCTCTCTAAGGTCACAGATCCTGACGCTTGCGTCGACTGTGAAAGTTGTGTGGAAAACTGTGCTGAAGAAGCAATTGTCCTTAAGTAACCAATCTGCTACTGGTTTAAGTTAGGACAATCTGCGAACAGCCTACTGGACAGAAGAGTTCCTTAATCCACTTTTTTCGCTGGATCAATTATTTGAGAGCAGTATAGCAATAGATGGGAGTAAATTTTGCAATTTCAGGTGAAAAGGCCTCTTTGCAATCGATGCATCCAAGTGTGTATTCAGGTGTTTTGGGATAGCTATTACAAGTGATACAGTGGAAGACTTTGCCTGGAGAGCGGTAGGTTCCTGGTGAGAGGTAAGATTTGCAATGCGGACAAACAAGACCTGAGGGTGTGGCAAAAGCTTCAATAAAGGCAGTATAATTACAAACGAAGTGTTCAAGAGCGATCCCTGATTCTAGAGTTGGAAGGCCACATTGAGGACAACTGGCATGGAGAATAACTCGGTGTGAAGTACAGGAAGGACAAACCACAATATTCCCACAAATTCGTCCCTGAATAATATTTGCAGACATCATTGTAACTAAAAGGCCATTCGTTTCCTTGGTTGATTTTCCAGTTATTTTTTCAGCTGCAGGATATCGATAGCCAGTTTTAAGAGACCAAGTTGGACGAAAGGAATCGGGATTCTCTTTGAGCGCTTCTAATAACTTTTGAACATCAGGTCGTGAACTTAATTGGTCCTGTAGTTGAACTTCAGTCTTTGAAAGGATGTCATGATAAAGTTCCATAAGCTTTGCTTGGTCAATGTTTATATCATATTCAACTTTACTCAACGTGGACTTCATGGCTTCTTCAAATTCACCTTGATGTTCCATGGGATTCAACAGAATACAATAAAGGTAAGGGGGATTCAGATAGGTTACCCAAGTGCGATCCTTGACTGTGAGTCCTGTGAATCCTTCCTCTACTACCGATCGGGTTCCGAATAAGACCATGGTTTCATCTTGTGTAACTTCAAGTGTGCTAGGGACAGCAAATTTGAAGATCGGACCCATTTTCACATCAAATTCGAGCAGTACCGCACCCATTGGCAATGTATTCCCTTCTTTCGATTTTAACCTGTGACCCAACCAATCGGGCTGATCGTGAAGAGATCGTCAAATGCTATGTTTCTGAGAATTAATGCCATGGTGGTGGATTGTTTCCAGGATCAGCCAGGATTCCTGGGAGTAGACCAATGTGAACGAGGAACAGTTGAAGAGTGAATAGTGCGATGAGAATAATTGAAGCCATCAGGACGGGACGATGCCTAATTACAAATGATTTGATATCTACCATATAATCACACGATTGTGTTTTGTAAAACTTTCAATCGATTTGATTTAAAGCGAAGAAAAATGGGAGTTAAAGACAGTAAGAGCGTATTACTACGATTTCATTCTACTAAGTACCCAAACTAATGCGATTTGAGGCGTTTTTTTGGATTCAAGCGGTAAATGACGTTTTTTCATCATTTTAGCCAAGAAGTCATGAGAAAACTGTAAATTATATTTCACTTCTTAGCAATTTTCTCTCGGCAATCACTACAAGAATCAACTTTTTGTGTGGAAGCATCAGAGTTAACAATATGGTGGGAGTGATTGACCACCCTTTACGAAAAATCGCAGATCGAATTGTTTCGAGGGTAAAACCAAAAGCAGAACAAGACGACACTTGTCGCCTACTCTATAGTGCAATCCTCTTCATCAAACGCGTTGAAACAGATGATCTGACTCGAGAGGAAAAAACCTACAATAGTCATCCAAAACTCCAATTTTTGAAACTCGCAATCTCCACAGAAATTGCCGAATCCTTACGGGATCGTATCCGAATTCTCGAAGAATACCGCATTCGTTCAGTGTCACGTATTCAAGAAATACTTCTTTATGGCTTAGAAAGAACTTCTCACAGATCGCTAACTAAAGACGAAATATCTATTCTTAACATTCTTGCCGAAGAACCACTGATTAGTAGTTCTCGCCTTGCGACCCGAGTAAAAAAATCTCGATATGTTGTTACAAACACCATCAAAAGACTGGAAAATGATATTGGCCTTCGGAGATTATATTCAGAAAATCGTGGAAAACTGAAACTCACAATCTTTAGTCTCGTTTTTCGTACACAATCCTTTGAAGCCTCACAAGAATTCGAAGCATGGGTCCAGCAAACGCAACCACCATTTCTGACATCATTAGTATTTGATGTGTCCTATCGTTATGGATTCATAACATACGCTATTCCAACCCAACAGCGTGCTCATCGACTGTTTGAAGATCGAGTCCAGCAGATTGATCGAACCTATATGGATCAGGTTCATTTGCATCAAGTTCTCGAAATGTATTGGAACATGCGGTTTGACCTGTATGATCACACAGTTGGTCAGTGGCGGATTCCTTCTGAACTGGAAAATCTCTCTGAGATACCCAAGCCTGAAGAAAAGAGATTTCCAACCATCTCGTATTGTAATTACGTCGACTTACAATCCCCGGTTTCATTCAGCCGAAGTGATTATCTTTTAGCAAATATGGCGATTGGTCCACAACATACTCTCGCCGATTTACAGGAGTTTCTTGAAAGTTATGGATGGCATTTTTCAAAGAACGCAATTTGGGTCCATCTCAATCGGTTGAAGAAGGAAGCCGTTATTTCACCCATGCTATATTTCAGCGGTGCGGGATTTGAAGAATTCATCTGTCTTAGCATCTACTGTAAACCTGATGTCAAAAAACAACTCCAATTGCTTGGGTCTTTCTTTCCGGCGGCATTCACGTATGACACAATACAAGGTGTAGCAATTTTTTTAAAACGCCCAACAGGGTGGAGGGGGTTTATTCACAAATTGATCCGAGATATACCAGAGATTTTCGAAATTGAAGATTTATTAGTGATTCATCAAGAACGGAATGTGGGAAGTGGGCTTCAGCAGAATTTATACGAACGATGGAATGAGAAACGTCAATATTGGGAATTTGCAGATGAGGAAATCTAATCAACGCTTTTTTTAGTTGAAGTATTGTCTGGTGTTACACCCAGGCGGGGCATTCAGGTGGGATGAATGCCCCTTTGTTCTGGGTGTTAGGTGCCTAATCACGCCCGATGATTCTTAGTTTGACTCCCCCGGTATCGGATGGCTCAATGGTGATATCCTTGGGTGAATGGATACCAAAGTCCCGTGATAGTGCCAGGAGGAATAGTTGACAAATGGCTGCAAGTTGGCGGGAAATTTCTTGTTCTGAGTAGCGGTTAATGTACAAGTAGCGGACCTTTCCTTCGGAAAGCTGATCATTCAGTTTGAGGGCAATTTTTGGTGCGCTACGTAGCGGGTTTGGGGGAGCTGATTCAGTTTTCACGGTTATTCCCTATTCGATTTTGATAGTTCATGTGCTATGGTATGGAGGAGCATACCAGGGTGGTATTTTTCCTCTCCAACTGAAGATGTATAAACGACCCTTATAAAGAAGGAATTGGGAGCGTCTGAGAAATGTTTTCTAGTGGAAATGTCAGGTGTGGGCGTGGATTAGATAAAACTCGTTTTTAATTGGTTGTTCGGGAATTTTGAAGGTAAATAAAGGCGTAATAGGTCAAGAAGGAAGGCAGGATTGACGAAATTTGTCAAAGAAGAGGGGGATTAGTACCATTTTTTCTCATCCAGCTTATATTTAAAGGGAGTAACGAGCGGGTATTGAACGACGGAATCGGAATGTCAAGTCAACTTGAGTCTTGGCGGAGACTTACGGAAAATATTGTAGAAAACGTTCAAGATCAGAACAAAGTTCAACTCAAGCTAGTGCTAGCTCAAATTATCCTATATCTAAATCGAGTTTTTCTCGGGGCATCAGAAATAGCGGATTCGGACGTTCGTGATTATCCATTAGTTGGTATTAGACATCAACCATTGTCTTATGAATTGGGAACGGAATTGGAATTTCGACTTCATCGCTTAGCTAGCTTTGGACTAGCTGATGGAGATAGAGCTATAGAATTATTAACCGCAGGGCTTCTTCCACCATCTCCACTAAAACTGAATCGACGACAGACCGAATTTCTCACAACCCAACAACTGAATCCTGAAATTGGTACAGTAGCGCTAGCTAACATCTTAGGAATTAGTCCACGAATAATGAAACGCGAAAAGCAACAATTGTTTTCCCAATACGGAATCCGAAACGCATCAATATTGGACCCACAACGGTTTGGACTCATACAATATTGTATTCTTTTTCGAACCAAGTCTATCGAAGCCACTCAAGCTTTTGATACCTGGATTCGCACTAAAGCTTTGAGGGAAAATCAGCTTCCCTTTCTGTTAGGTTGCGGATGGGATGTTAATAATCAAGATGGTTGTCTCTTATTTTACTCCCCCAACCAGAGTTCATGGATCAGGACCATTCATCGTTTACTAGAAAATATTCGAGAACAGTTCTTCGTCACTTCTGATATCCATCAAATCAAAGGATACTATTCACACATCAGCTTTGATTATTATAATCATGTTTCACAGCAATGGCGAATCTTATCAGATGTACAAACTGAAGGACTTGCGCAGTTCATAGACCATCATGGAGAACAATTCCCACCTCTTCGAGGATTTGATTACAGCCAAGATTCAATCACATTTAACCCAGCAGACTGGCTTCTCGCCTTAACACTCAGTGAAGCTCTGCTAACAAAAAAAGAACGAACACACCTGCTGTCCAAATACGGTTTTCCACTAGCAGAAAAAACAGTCTGGAAACATGAACGGCAACTCAAGAAAATGAAAACCCTTTTCCCGTCTGTAGCCTTCAGTCGCCTTACCTTTGACGATATCATCTGTATCATTACTCAAAGTGATGAGGTTATTCTGCCAACTTTTCATCAACTCATCTCCCAATACACAATGAGTCGGTTATACCCTACGAATAAAGGAGCCATAATCTTCATCGGGATTTCTAGTGGCGGGGCCAGTCTAATGAAACAACTCACCCGGACACTCCTGAACTTCTCTGATATCCGAACTGTCTCGGTTCTACGATTCAAACGCGATATTCCCCAAGAACCTGCACTTTCAACCGTTACTCTATGGAATGCAACGGCACAACAATGGAAAGAACCGTCCAAGTAATAACACAAACTGGTTGTGAATCAGAACTAGGTTTCACAATCCACTCCAATGACAAATATTGCGTTAAAGGATTAAGCCAAAAAAACGGGTGACGCAGGGTGCGTCACCCTATAGCGGGAACGGGGCGTCCAGAACGAGGACATAAAGGAGGAGAGGGGGAGAGGGGAATGAAAGACACAGGGAAGGATACCCCGATTCCTGTCGCCGATGGTGTTCCTCGTTTTCACGTCGTTGTGAGTCCTATGGTGAAATATGGTGATTTGCGGTGAGGGGAGATAGGTTGCCTTCTCAACGGTAGGGGGTGTTGAGTTGTGCTCTATTCCACCTCGGGAACTCCCTATATTCCAGGGTGTTATTGGTGTACTGAATTTAAAATGCTTTCCTTTAGGTGCTGGAGTTTTTTCCGGAAAACAGATTAGAATCGGAAAAAAGTTATGCCCGCGAGACATGGAGTTTCTGGATACTCTAACCATATGGACGCGTTGTCTTTTAGAGTGAGCCTAGTGGCTATATATATGACAAATAAAACGCACACAAAAGTAAGTGTTTATAAACAAAAACAAAAGGATGGCATGCTGGAGGGTTCCTTGGAATGCTCTACATTGCTGAAACACCATTACATTTTGGACTAGTTATCATAATCTGCGTTCTTACACTCCTTGGTTCTCTAATAGCCTTGATTTTGGCTCTTAGAAGCGAGGAGCCTAGTTGTACATTATACAACTTGTTTCTGGGTGCTTTCTTTGCTTTTCTAACTTTTATGGTCTTAGCTATCTCAATGTACGTTTTGCCAGCTGCTGCAACGGTTGATCAACTCTTACCAACGTATCTTGGCGCTTGGAGCTTTATTGGGTTACATGGTTTCTTCTTGGTAATGTATATGCTTGGTCTTCCATTTTTCAAGAGACGGATTTGGGCGATTTTTCTTCCCATCATAGGTACGCTTACCTTTCTTGCACTCGTATGGATTCTTCCTACACCGGCCACTGTCACAATCGTATCTGATGGAGTTATGAATTTTCTAGCGATGCCGTTTACACTTGTCGCTTATGGCGGTTTCCTTGCCATCTTCTATTTACTCTTGATACCGCTCATTGTCCTCTATCGCATTGCGCAAGCTCGACAGGGTATGGCAAAAACGTGGACTTGGATTGCCATGATTGGTCAAACTCTCTGGTTCATTGGGCTAATTCTAATGGCTCTTGTTCAATATACTGCGCCTTTCATACTCTTTACCTACGGACTAATCATCGTCGCAGGGATTCTAATCATTCTAAGCATTTACTTTGTAATAGTGAGTTCCTAAGCAGATTTATGATGCTTCGCCCGTTGACTTCACATGAGGTTCACGGGCGCTTATATTTTTTCACGATAAAAAAAATGGTAAGGAGGTGCCCAACCACAAAATGCGAGGGTAGCCTTCCTGTGGTCATTCCCCTTTTACCGTTGCCCGAAACTTACCCAACTAGGACATTTCGCCTGATGGTGTTCGGTTCCTGCTTCATCGCCAGGCACTGCCCCGCTAAAGGGGCTGTCACCTCCTGGCTCTTGACAGGCGTTTAGGGTCTCCGTCCAACTGACGGCGACACCTGTGTTGTCCATAAAAAGGTATAAAAACACCACCAGTTGCCATCCCCGTGGGGGGGCGTTTTACATACGATCGGACGGGGATCGGGTCTCCGTGGCTCATAAAAGGAGCTTTTTTGAGGTTCGGACAACGGATTTTTACGGGAGGAGTTTGGGAGGGACAGGAATTTG
>JGI2171J19970_10000226_pt1 | contig 26884 bp, 22 predicted proteins | sample DeeMarSWOR324_28_FD_19970 | JGI IMG/M metagenome (IMG submission 19970) | reverse complement strand
GGGAAATCCATGCCTTATTGGGAGAGAATGGAGCAGGAAAAACTACTTTGATGAACATTTTATACGGGTTGTACCGGCCAGACGCTGGTGAAATTTGCGTTAACAGCCAAAAAGTTGATATTACAGAACCTAACGATGCTATCGCACTGGGTATTGGCATGATTCACCAGCACTTCATGTTGATCCCCCCCTTTACTGTGGCTGAAAATGTGGTTTTGGGAATTGAACCCCAAAAAAATCTTTTGTTAGACAGAGAAAAAGCAGCCAAAGACGTACAGGAGATCTCTCAAAAATACGGGTTAACAGTAGACCCCAGAGCCAAAATCCAAGATCTGTCAGTGGGCATAGAACAGAGAGTAGAAATTCTAAAAGCCTTATACCGGGGAGCTGAAATCCTCATTTTGGATGAACCCACCGCAGTCTTAACTCCTCAAGAAGTGGAAGAACTCTTCAAAGTGATGAAATCGTTAAAAGAGGAAGGAAAAACCATTATCTTTATCACACACAAGTTAAAGGAACCCATGGCCATCTGTGACAGAATTACCGTGCTGCGAAAAGGGAAGTTAGTGGGAACAGTTCTAACAGAGAAAACGGATATTTCCAGCCTTGCCAGAATGATGGTGGGCAGAGACGTGTGTCTAGTGGTGGAAAAACCTCCTCATCCAGCGGGTGGTACAGTCATGGAGGTGGAAAACCTGGAAGCGTACAACGACCGCGACATAAAAGCTCTTCGAGGTATCAACCTAGTACTGCGAAAAGGTGAAATTTTAGGTATTGCAGGAGTAGAAGGTAATGGACAACTAGAGTTAGCAGAAACCTTAACAGGATTGCGAAAGGTCAGTGCAGGAAAAATACTCATAAACGGACAGGATATGACCAACCGCTCTGCCCGGGATATTATCAAAGCAGGAGTATCTCACATACCAGAGGACCGCCGCAAAAGAGGACTAATCTTAGATTTCTCTCTGGCAGAGAATTTAATTTTAGGATCTCATTTCAAATCTCCTTTCTCTCATGGATTTCAAATGGATTACGACAACGTATTCACCTATGCTGATAATTTGGTGGAAACCTTTGACATACGCGGTACAGGTATTGAAAGCCAGGTAAAGTATCTATCCGGGGGAAACATGCAAAAAGTGATTGTAGCCAGGGAAATTGGGCGAGAACCCGATATTATTATTGCTTCCCAGCCCACCAGAGGGTTAGATGTAGGTGCGATCGAGTACATTCATGAGCAGATTTTGAAAATGAGAGAGCAAAACAAAGCAATTTTACTGATTTCAGCAGATTTAGACGAAGTTCTGTGCCTCTCTGATAGGGTTGCAGTCATTTACGAAGGGAAGATCGTAGGAGAAAGAGATCCTCAAACAGCTACTGAAGAAGAACTGGGATTGTTAATGGCAGGAGGGAGAGCATGAAGCTTGATGTAATGAAAATTGTCCGTATAGTAAAGATAAAAAGAGAAAGTGTCACAGATGTGTTCATATCTTTTATTGCAGTGATTGCTGCGTTGTTAGTGGGAGCTGTCATCGTGTATATATCGGGGTCATCCCCGTTAGAAGCATACAAAGCATTGTATGAAGGTGCGTTCGGAAGTACATATGATTTTGCTCAAACATTGACCCGGACTACTCCCTTGATTTTTACCGGGTTGACTGTTGCTTTTGCATTCCGGTGCGGTCTTTTCAACATTGGCGGGGAAGGCCAGTTGTACGTTGGCGGAATGACAGCCGCCATTGTGGGAGTTAGCTTTACTGGGTTACCCATTTACGTGCACTTGCCCTTGGCGCTAGGTGCAGGGGCTGCAGCAGGAGGAGCATGGTCTTTAGTACCCAGCGTGTTGAAGGCGAGAGTGGGAGCCCACGAGGTTATCACCACTATTATGATGAACTACATTGGTATTCTTCTGTGCAGTTATTTGGCCAACTACTCGTTTAAGGCAGAGGGGTGGGTTGCCCAGACCGATGTGGTGGAACCATCAGCGCAACTACCCAAGTTGGTACCTGGTACCCAGTTGACAGCATCAATCTTTGTGGCATTAGCCTGTGTGGTGATTGCTTACTACATCCTGTACAAGACTACCCTAGGGTATGAGATTCGAGCAGTTGGGTTAAATCCTACCGCAGCCGAGTATGGAGGGATTAGTGTCCAGAAAAGTATTGTGGTGGCTATGCTCATCTCTGGTATGTTGGCGGGGTTGGGAGGTACAGGAGAAGTTCTAGGGCTGCACAGGAGATTTATTTTCGGATTCTCCCCCGGGTATGGATTTGACGGGATTGCAGTAGCCGTTTTAGGAAGGAACCATCCTGTTGGTGTCGTATTGGGAGCCCTACTCTTTGGAGCATTGCGGAACGGGGGGATGGTGATGAAGCAGATGACCAACGTTCCCACCGATCTGGTGATAGTTATCCAAGGCATTGTGATTTTATTTGTGGCAGCCCCCGAGATGTTCAGAATCTTTAGAAGGATCAGAAAAGGAGGGATAAGAAATGCTTTCTGAGATTGTCTCTTTGTTAGCTGCAACCTTGAGAATTTCACCCCCCATTGCGTTAGCTTCCATAGGAGGTGCGTATTCTGAGCGTACAGGGATTATCAACATTGGACTGGAAGGGATGATTTTGATGGGAGCGTTCGCTGGAGTGGCAGCCACCCACTTTGTGGGAAACCCCTGGATTGGTGTTCTCGCTGCTGTGCTGGCAGGAGGAGCTTTAGGGTTGCTGCATGCTGTTTTGTGCATCAGATTTAAAGCCAACCAGGTGGTATCTGGTGTTGGTGTCAACATTTTGTCTTTAGGGCTGACCACCTTGTTATTACAGGTGATCTGGGGAAACAGGGGCGCCTCAGATTCTGTCACAGGATTAAAACCGCTCCACCTCCCTGTTATAGCTGACATTCCAGTCGTAGGAGATATCATTGGAAAGCAGAACCCCTTGGTGTATATCATGCTGATTATTGTGGTTTTAGCCTGGGTGGTCATGTTCAGAACTCCTTTCGGATTGAGAATTCGGGCTGTGGGTGAACATCCTGAAGCAGCAGATACTGTAGGGATACACGTGCACAGGATTCAGTACATATGCGTCACGCTAAGCGGGATGTTGTCCGGGCTGGGTGGCGCTTATTTATCTTTGGGTTGGCTGAACCTCTTCAGTCAGAACATGTCTGCTGGAAGAGGGTTCATAGCGCTGGCTGCCAATATTTTTGGGAAATGGAATCCAGCAGGAGCATTCGGGGCCAGTTTGCTCTTCAGTTTTACTGATGCGTTACAGATAAAGCTCCAGGGAGTGGGAATACCTATTCAGTTCATCCAGATGATTCCCTATATTCTGACTATACTGGTGTTAGCCAGTGCAGTAAAACGAGCAATACCACCTGCTGCTATTGGAAAGCACTATGAAAAGGGAGAAAAATAAAAACAAAGGTAAAAATGGAAGTAAAACAGACGCAGTACAACTGTAGGTGAAATGTTACACGTGTAACACATTGACTTCCAAAGATGTGACAACCTCTCTCACAGTGATCATGAATTTTGTCCCAAAGCCCCTCTCAACCCAAACATTTATATACTCTTAAAAAGATACTATTACGGTAGGAGGTAAATTATGTTATCCAGACGAATACTGGTCATGGTGCTGGCAGGACTGGTAATAATGGCCACCTTGAACAGCCAGCCCAGAACGTACAAGGTGAGCATATCCAAAATCAGCCAGCCTGATGCGAGACTGCCGGTGAGGGCGGGAATCCAACTCGCTGGAGATTTGTATGTCACTTTTTCAGGTGCCCCACTTCTTGTAGAGTTTGGCGCATCAGGGTTCCACTGCCCGAATCAAGATATGAGCTTCATGATCTCCTATATGTACAGGAGAGTGAGACCCGACAACTTTCTGGAAGATCCCAGTTTGTATGTGATGGAAGGATTTATGACTTCCACAACAGTCATATCAGAAACCTGCCTTGCTTCCTGGACATCTCCTGGACTGCGAGATGGTATTCACACTATTGGCATACTAGCCTTCGATGGGTCTGGTGCCCAGAGTCCCTGGTATTACGTAACAATTATTAAGAATAACGAACGGAGCGGTGGTGTTTCCTACTTTCCAGGAGGAAATCAGAGTTCGGGAGCACAATCGGAAGAACCACCCATAAGTGATCCCACAGTAATTATAGACACTCCAAACCAAACCTTCAAAATCGGTGAGCACCCCATCCAGTACGTGGACATCCACTTTCACACCAACTACCCCTTCCCTGTGGAGTACTTCTACGTGGAGTGGACTTTCACCTCCAAGAGTGACTGCACGTATTCTTCCTATGCTTATGTATACCCTTCAGGGTTTAACGAGGGTGTCTTCCGGCTGGACATGACTTCTGTTTTTGCTTCAGAATGGGACGAACCCTCAGATAGCTACGGCAAGTGTGCGTTCGGTTCGGGTGAATTCGTGATCTCAATTTCATGCAAAACATCCTATGGCCTGGGAAAGGCCAGTTCAGTCAACATATGGCTGTCATGATTCGATATTGTACAGGCTGACAATCTCATCCTGATGAATGCGGACCACCATCTCCTCAGTGAGCACACCTTTCTCCAAAAGCTTCTTGGTGGTTCTGGGCACAGTCTTGGGACCTAAGACTGCTCCTGGTCTTTTCGGATCATCTATGTAGTCAGTCTCCATCAAAAATTTCTCCTGTGATAAGACTGCTTTTTCAATGTTTGATTCTGTAGCTAGAACAGAAGGTATAACGTGGCTATAAGTGAATGAAGGAGAAGAGAAATGTTTCACAACTTTTTGGTGTCCCACCTTTTTTACTAGAGCATCCAGTTCTGCCATACCTGGATTATCCACCGATTCTGTATGCAGTTGTATGGGACAGTCTAGTCTGCGAGCTCGTTTCAGAGCTTCCACCATGTACTTTTGTGATTCAGCAACGGTTTCTGGAGAAACAGGGTAATGTGGTCTGCCGAACTCGCCCATGCCTGCCACTTTCTTTTCTTCCACATACGTTTCCACCACGTCCAAAACGTTGTAGCACAGCTCCTTTTCCCCTTTATTGAACAACCGGTCAAATTCTGCAGGGTGTAGCCCAATAATAGGATAGCATTCCACATACCTTCGTGCCTCCTCACACATTTTGATCGTCTCTTCAAAGCTGGAAATGAACCATTCTAGATTTTGGGGAAAAGACGGTTTCTGCACCAGAATGATGCGCCCTCCACCTGCTCTCTCAAATTGCTTTACCGCTTCCAAGTACAGACCTCTTCTATCCAAGTGCATGTGGTTATCCGTTATCATGTGCATGTGCTTCCTCCTCTCTTTTATTTTCTTTTATTTTCTTTTATTTTTTTATTCTTATCTTTATCTTTTTTCTTCTCCATTTTTTTTATCTTTTCTTCAACTCCTAATGAGATTTTTTCTTCAACCAGTTCCTCATCCACTTTCGTACAGTAACACCCATCCTTTAACAGTGGAATGCCCTGCACCGGGCAGAACCGGGAGATTTCCATCATGGAATAGTTCAACTCGTACCCACATGCTACTCCTAAAGCTCCCGATGGTGTATCCTTCTTGACGATCCGCTTCACAAAGCTGCCTCCCGGCACCACATACACGCTGTAACCTGCAGATTCTGCTTTTTTCTTGAGACTGCTGATGGCGCACCTTCCGCACTCTTTGCATTGAATGCCGTACCTCGTCAAGGGGGCTGGGCACTGAGGGCTGCGCAGACACTGTGGGAATACTAAAACCCTCTTTTCAGGATCTGACTTTTCAAAACCTTCTTCATAGATGCGATTTCTGATTTCAATGCCAATTTCGTCCACCAATTTCTCGCTTAATCCCAACATTCTCAGCAGCCGCTTCAAGAAAAAGTACAGGCTGTCAATAACCCAAAGGACGAACTGGGGCAAAATCATTACTCCTTTCCTTAACAGGACCAGCCCCAGCACTAACGATGTAAGCGATGCCACTAAAACAAAGATGAGAAAAAAAATGAGGATTTTTCCTATGAATGCATAGGGAATCTGCATTCAATCACATTTTCACTCCTATCTTTCGTAATGCCCTTCTGACTTCCACTATTGCATTTTCCACATCTTCCCTGGTTTTTGCACCTGTACAGACGATCTTTCCCGATCCAAATAAAAGTAAAACCACTTTGGGTTTCTTCAATCGGTAAATCAATCCAGGAAACTGTTCTGGCTCATACTCACAGTTGGGAAGACCAAACACGATAGCATCCAGATTTAATTCAACTCCCAAATCTGCAGATGCCACAATATTCTGGACCACAATTTCAGGCCCTCTGAACCAAACGAAAAACCCTGCATCCTCGCCTGCTATGTGCCGCGGCTCACGGGCAGGACTAATAGAATCCAACCCTGACAACGTGGGCTGTTCCCTTAATTCGAAGGGAATTTCAGGAGGATTAGTTTTGTTCTTCCCAATAAAGATGAAATCGGGATTATAGTCGGAATCCTGCTTTATATCAAAGGTGAGGACACCTTCAGCCTCAAAATTTATTCCTCTCTGCCCTTCCCACGCAGATCCCTCAAAGGTGATGGTGTTCTTGTCGTGTTTGACCTTGTCTTTCTTGAGATCCTTCTTTTTGGGTTCCTCATCCACGTATCTCACATTCTTTATCGATGGGGCAGCAATTTTCCCCTCAAACGTGTGCTTGGTTCCATCACCGCTCCAGCGTGCTTGCCACTGGGGATCTGGTATAGGGGTGTTCTCCTTCTTGAGGAGGTCAATAATCTTGTAGATTGCTCTTCTGGATTCTTCTGGGGATTTAGCCCCTGTGCATACCAGTTTTCCAGAGCCAAATACCAAAGTGGCAGTCTTGGGATCTTCCAATCTCAAAACTAATCCAGGGAATTGTTCAGGCTCATATTCAATGTCTTCTACAGCGGTGGCGATTCGTTCCAAATCGATCTTTTCATTCAGGGTGGCGGAAGTGACGACGTTTTGGATTTTGACATTCTCCATCTATTCACCTCTTTTTTACAAAAGGAACCTCAGCCTTTATAAAGGTTCCCTCAAAGGAAGGATTTAAACCCATGAAATTGAAAATATTCAAAGGAGAAACTGGTGAACTAAAAGGTTAAAAATCTGTATATTGGCTTATTACTGGATTTTACAGAGTATCTGTATGTATTACAGGAAATGTATTGCAGTGTTATGGATCAGGTCAATTTGAACATCGAAATCGAATTCTTGTAAGAAGCAAAAGGTGGTGACAATGAATCTGCAACAGTAGATGACAGAAAAAATTCCACAGTTAAAAAAGAAAAAAAGGAAAGATTACTTTTCTTCTTCACTTTTCTCAGAGACTTTCTCCTTCAACAGTTCACTGATGCCGCCAATGCTTCCCAAAATACCTGAAGCTTCATAAGGCAGAAATACTTTGGACGCTTTACCATCTGCAATCTTCTGAAGCGCTTCCAGATACTTTATGGCAATCAAGTCGTTAGTGGGATCTCCTTCGTGTATGGCCTTGTATACACGCTCAATGGCCTCTGCCTCTCCTTTTGCCACTGTCAGCTTCTCATATTTGCTCGCATCTGCCACCTTTCGTATGGCCTCTGCCTCTCCTTCAGCCTTCAAGATGGCTGACTGCTTCTGACCCTCTGCATCTAAGATCATGGCTCTTTTGTCTCGCTCTGCCTTCATCTGACGGTGCATTGCATCAGTCACATCTCTGGGGGGCTCAATTCGCTGGAGCTCCACTCTGGTGACTTTTACACCCCACTTGTCTGTGGCATCGTCCAGAATCTGACGCAGCTTGGTGTTTATGATCTCCCTGGACGTTAATGAATCGTCCAGAGATAAGTCACCGATCAAGTTCCTCAAGTTGGTCTGTGCCAGTTTGGTAGCTGCTGTGTAGAAGTTGGCCACATTATACGTCACCTTCACAGGATCTGTCACCTCGTGGTAGATTACTGCATCCACTTCCACCACCACATTGTCCTTGGTGATCACGCCCTGTGGGGGGACATCCACGACCTGCTCCCGCATGTCCACCTTTATCATCTTCTCTATGAAGGGAATGATCAAGGTTAATCCACTTTCTGCTGTCCTCTGATACTTTCCCAGTCTCTCTATCAACCCTTTCTGCCATGGTCTGATGATCCTGATACCTGTGGCAGCAATCACCAGCAACACAATTACTAAAATGAAATACTCTATCATTTTACCTCCTCCAATGGTTCGACCACTAAATGGGTCCCATCCAGTCCTGTAACTTTCACCCAAATCCCCTCTGGTAAGACTTTATCAGTACCGCTGTCTGCCCTCCATTCCTCCTTGTCTATTCTGACCCGTCCTGTATTCTTGAGGTTATCCACCTCTTCCAGAATGACACCTATCTTGCCGACGTATCGATCAGCACCGATTCCTGGAGGCTGCGTCCCGGTGAATCGCTCTGCAAACCGCCTGGAAACCAAAACCAGTATTCCAGAAACCACGAGGAACAATCCCCACTGCCACGGCGTACCAAGGCCAAGGAAGGCTACTCCACTGGCTACCGCTGCCCCGATGGCAAACCATGCAAGAAAAAATCCTTCAGTAAGTATCTCACCAACGGCAAAGATCGCAGCGATAACCAACCAGATTATCCAAACTTCAACACCATTCATTACTTCACCTCTGCATTTAATGTCATAACCTCACACGCTGTAGTACGTTCTCCAGCACTGTACTGCAGTAACACACTCAACGTTACAAAGCTGAGTTGACCACGCACTGATCTGTTTTTGCACTCAATCTTTCTCATAAAGCTCCTCTTATTGTGTGTGTTCTCAGAGTTCAATTTCACAACCACACCTCTCTTAAGCACCTGAATATATAAACATTATGATAAATGGCTGTCCTTGTGAGGGTTTGTCTCACTTTGTTACACGTGTAACAAATTTGTTTTTTTTCACTTATTTCAAAAATATTTGACATTTAGAGAGATTATGATTTGGTAAGAGCATTGACAATCCTGATATCATACAATGTGGTCTCAATAAATTACTGGCAAAAAAACTGGACAGCCCTTTTTACCCTATCCTATAATTTGTGGCAAAAAAGTTTTTAAGTCAAAGGATTTACTTTCTTTATGATCCCTGAGAAGAAACTATCACTAGGTGCTTTTCTGGCTGCAGTCGGTAGCATAGGAATAATCCTTATTATCTTGTTAGGTCCACCGGATTTGGGAAGGCCCTGGGATTTCTTGATAGGCTTTGGTTTTGGTGTAGCAGCTGGCCTTGGTGCTACGCTCTCAATCTACAGTCTTTTCGAAAAAAGGCCATAAATTTGGAAAGAAATTCCCAGCTCCAAAGGAATATAATGATTTTCGGAATTCCTTTCTTCTATTTCATCTATAGAAGATGCGGTCCCTTAAGTGGAGGATTTTCTGGAGATGTTACACGTGTAACACATCATGAAAATACCACCTTTTCATGACATAATGGCTGCACTTGGGAAGGAAAGGAATTGATTTGGGCAATATTGGATTAATTTATATATTTGGGCACAAAATTCCCGCAAAATTCTCCACACCAAGTAAATTTGCCACCATATCATGTTGTTGAACCTTTTTCTCAGATATTCCCGTCTACTTTTGACAAGAATCACCCGCAGTGTAATAACCGAAATCAAGAGAGTTATCATTGAGCCAACCGTTATACTACCTCCTGCTTGTGAATTACTACATGGGCTCTATTTGATCTGGTAGCGTCCATTTTCAATCTCACGTCTTTTCTTAGACCATGTATATAATTATTTGGGTCTCCAGTCCCTAGAATTTCTCTAAAGCTTTGAAATCAGAACCGGTTCCTGTTCTCAGGTTCATACATTTGCAATTATTTACAGGATACGTTATAAGATTTTAAATTAACTATGAAATATATAATAAATCAATATAACAAGAAAAAATACTTAGAAAAATATTCTACAAAAAAGTTTATATATATCTTATACTAATTCTTGTTATGAAGAACATATTCTTGAACGAAAAAAAAGCACTGATCATGATGCACCTCCTTAACGGAGCAGCGTACATCCGCCCTCTTGCAGAAAAAAGTGGCACCATGTACCCCCATGCTCTTCAAACATTAAAGCTCTTCGAAGAAATGGAGTACGTAACCTCTACAAAAGAAGGAAGGATACGAATTTATCAGCTCACTGAAAAAGGCCAGAAAGTGGCTGAATTAATAAAAGAGTTGTGGGATCTCACAAAAGGTTAATGTTACACGTGTAACAGCAGCCAAACGACAACGTGGACGAAAGCTTTATAACGTGACAATCTTATTAACTAATGATGAACAACAATGAAGCAGTTCAATCTTTCATAACAGACCTAGCTTTAAGAGGGTACTCAAAACATACGATCAAAGCGTACCGCATCACCATTGAGAGAGCTCTTCAATTTTGCAGCAAAAACTTCAAAAAAGTGACAACCCAGGATTTGAAAGGATTTCTGTTATTCTTACAGAGAGAGAAAGAGTGCAGTTTAAGAACGATTCACAGACATATTAATGCATTGAGAACGTTTTATCGATTGTATGAAATGGATACTGCAGACAAAATCCAGCTTCCCAAGGTGGAGAAGACGCTTCCCACATTTTTGAATTTTGGAGAGATGGAAAAATTGCTGGATTCCATATTCAGTAAGAGAGATTTGGCAATTGTCAGGTTGCTGTACGCTTCTGGGTTGAGGGTTTCCGAATTGGTGGGGTTGAACAGGGATACTATTGAAGAAAATGTGATACGTGTCAGATCGGGAAAAGGAAAAAAGGATAGAGTAGTTTTTATCGATGATGGAACCTTAGAATTGATAGGAGAGTACTTAAATGAGAGAGCAGATGAAAATCCCGCCTTGTTCGTTAACAGGAGAGGTACTCGACTGACTGACCGGTATATTGAGATTCTTGTGAAACGGCATGCCAAGAGGGCTGGTATCAAAAAGAAAGTGACTCCCCACACGTTACGGCACACCTTTGCCACACACCTGCTCCAGAATAAGGCCAATATCATGGTTATCAAAGATTTGCTGGGTCATGCAAGTTTATCCACCACACAGATATATACCCACGTGACTGATGAGTACAAAAAGGAAATATACGAGAATTCTCATCCTCTCTCAAAAAGTTAGCGTATAGGTTGAATACATATCGGTGATAGAGTGGACAGGTGAGTATAATGGGTAGAAAACCAACTGTTTATGATTTCTTTGGTGAAAATGCTGTATTATATGAACAAGACAAGCACTTGTTTGAACTGCAGAAAAAAACTGCACAAAGGGCAATAGAGTTACTAGAAGGGAACAATCTGATAAAGGAAGAAAAGATTTTGGATTTGGGGTGCGGAACTGGATGGACCATGATGGTGCTGCGTGAGAATGGGTTCACAAATGTGGTGGGAGTTGATTTCTCGCTGGATATGCTGAGGTTTGCTGTTGAAAAAGGATTTTATGTGGTGAAGGCAGATATGAGGGAAAAGGTTCCCTTTCTGAATGGGAAATTTGGTGGAATTATTTCAATTTCATCAATTAATTTTGTTGAAGAAGGATGTACAACACCAAAGGAGGTATCTGATGTCTACAGACGTACGGCAACTGAAATTTACCGATTGTTAAAAGTTAATGGGAGGGGTGTGATCCAGTATTTCAAAAAAAATAAAGAGATTGAGAGAATAATGATGAAGCAGTTTAAATATGCAGGATTTGTTGGAGGCGTTGTTATTGATGATAAGGGGTTGAGAAAGGAGAAAAGATTTTTGGTTTTGGATAAATTGTAACAAATAATACTGATGGATAAATGTCTGCAACCATATGAGGGGGGTGTAATTGATAGTCTGGATCAAGACACATGGTGTGTTGATTTAATGTGGTTATTTCTTATTAAATGCATCTTCGTGGCCATGTTTTCTACTATTTTTTGTCTAATCTCTGGTGATTGAGAGAAATTTTGATGGTTTATAAATTTATAAATTCTGTTTAGCTCACCAAAAAGTATTTAAGCTTTGTATTCAAATAGTTTTTATGATGAATTTCATGCCTTCGATGGTGAACATCACGTTAGCCGGAAAGGAACATCCTTGGGATGATTTGAATGCAAAGGGACATCCTTGGGATGACTAGCAAAAAGCAAGAATTGAAGAGATAAGGTAATCTTTGTGCCAGTAGGGTTACGTGTACACTGGAGTTCTGGCAGAGAGAGCATGAGAATAACAAGCGATGGAATGTAAAAGCTTTCTTTGAGGTTACATTAGATGAGGAATTGTCCATTTCTTGGTGTTGGTTTAATTTTGTTATACGTGTAACAATTTTCTGAACTCTTGAATTTTCTTTTTATGCCCTCTTGGTTGCATTCACTAAGATTTTTCTTGACCATTCTTGTGCAAAGGTTTCAGTTTATCCAATATACCGAAAAGTTCTTAAGGTTTGATCTCATAGAGATAGTATGAACGATTTCATATCTTCGGGATGGAACGTCCTGCTATGTGATAATGGAGATCCCTGGGGTGAAGAAAAAGGACATCCCTGGGGTGACTCAGCAATATAGAGTCAGCAAGATAATGTAGGGGTTACGTGGAGAGAACCCTTTTTTCACTAATGATAGTGTACTCTGGGCATGGGATTCCAAATCGCTTTTGATTGTTACATTAGCTATGTCTATCATTAACCTGTGAAATGTGTTGTCCATTCTTCGGGTGTTTCCTCTGTCATGTTTAATTCGTATAGAAATGGATGATGTAGTAGAGATACCATTAATGGTTCACGTGTGGGATTTTACGCTGCCCAAACCGACATCTCTGAGATCTTCTTTTGGCGTGTTCCACCACGAGATCTACAAAGCTCACAATTTAGACTGGGATTCGCCTAGACTGGAAGACGTCTTCTACATCTACTACGAGACGTTGATCAGCCACAGGATTATGCCTGGAGATTTGCTTTTTGGAATGCCTGAAGTGCATGAGGATGGCTCAATTGATACAAGAGAGAGTCATAAACACTTGAAGTATTTCATGGACACGTTACAGGTTAACAGTTCTGCTTATCCATTTTACAGTGATTGGCCTTTTGAGGACCCTTTTGGTAAAGATGTGGATAAAACTACTAGATATTTTCGGAGTCTATATGAGTACTACGCAGCGCACGGGTGGGAGGACAGGTTCTTTGTATATGTTATTGACGAACCCAACGACTGGAGAGCATATGAAGAAGTCAGAGACGTTGGGGAGATTTTTGACAGTATTCATCCAGGTATTACCTTTTTAGTGACAGAGCAGTTGACTCCAGATGATGTATCCTGGGGAAATTTGTACGGGTACGTGGATATTTGGTGTCCTTTGTTTTTTTGTATAGAAGATGAAAAGGAATTGATCAGAGAGAGGCAGGAACTGGGAGATAAATTTTGGACATACAGTGCTTTGTGCCAGGGGGAGAAAGAGACTCCGTACTGGGAGCTGGATTTTCCTGTGTTGAACTACAGGGTAACAGAGTGGATGATCTGGAAGTCCAAGATTTCAGGATTGTTGTACTGGGTGGCCAACTACTGGGATAGAGTTGACGACCCGTGGGAGGACCCTGGAACCTGGGGAGAGGGAGAGGAAGTCTTTAATGGGGAGGGTTCGTTGCTGTATCCTGCAGAGGAAGGGTGTTTACCTTCCATCAGATTGAAAGTGCTACGAGAAGGAATGGAAGATTACGAGTATTTTGTCATGCTGAAATCTTTGGGTGAAGAATCCTTTGTTGACAGAAATGTGAGAAAAATTGTGAAAAGCTGGTATGAATGGGAAACTAATCCTGAACAGTTACTGGATGTTCGCATGGTTCTCGGAGAGAAGATCAACAGTCTTACATTAGAAGTTCCTTTGAAAGAGGAAGAGAAAGAAGAGGAGAAAGGAGAAGAAGTGAAGGAGAATCAGGAAGAAAAAGATGAAGTTGTTGTAGAAGAGAAAGAAGAGAAAGATGAACTTTTCATCGAAGAAGAACCAGTGGTTGAACATGTGTCTGAACATCCTGTGCAGGGTAATACCCTAGTTTACTGGGCTGCGGGGATTTTTGGGGGATTACTAGCTCTTACTCTCTTGCTCTGGAGAAGGAAATCAAAGCATACTGGAGTGACTTAGGAGCATTCACTGGCAGGGTTAATAGTGCATTATCAAAGCTCAAATAAACAGAAGTGAATCTCTCATAGCATGCTCGTGAAAGTTACAGCGATGTTTGATATGTGAAAGAAATTCTTCACATATATCTGATGCAGAACAACCTCTTACTAATCTGTTAGATTAATAAAAAAAGAAAAAAAATTTTCTGATTTCTGCAGGTAAAGTACCAGCGAAGAGTTGCTCCACGTCAAACAGCGTTTCTGACAGTAACTTTGATCGCATCTTTGGCTACAGGTGTATTACCCTGGTATCCTTCGGCCAATATCTCGTAGGTTCCATCCTCGTACTCGGTGGTGTCCCACTTGAATTCAAAGGGTTCACTACTACAGGTGTACACTAATTCGCCATTGATGTAGAACTTCACTGTGTCAACAGCTGCAGTCTCTGTGGTAACAAGAACAATACCAGACACTGTTGATCCATGCTGCGGATTGGTGATCCTCACGTAGGGTTCTGTACTGTTGTTCACGTTGACAGTGACTATATCATCGTCCCTGAAGATGTCAGAGTAGTAACCTTTCACATAGATAGTGTGCCTTCCATCGTGGTAGTCGGTGGTGTCCCATTCGTAGACGAAGGGTTTTACAGTATCGGTGTACACCAGTACATTGTCAATGTAGAACTCTACTGTGTCAATCTTTCCTTTATAGGGTGTGACACTGTCAAGAGGACCTATCCTCACAGTGATTTCGACTGTTCCAGAGACGATTGATCCGTCTGGTGGGTTGGTAATAATGACTGTGGGGGGCGTTACTGGTCTTCTCTTGGTTAAGCACGGTGATTCAGGATCTCCCAGTAAGTTGATCTCGTAATAGCACCAGCGGTAGGTGGAATTGCTCTGCGCGTGGGATACCCAGTAGGATTTAGCCTGGTTCAGTAATTCACCTAAGTGCTCCTTCCCGTCGTCGAATAACCCTCTGAACATGGTCTCTAAGAAGTCACCAGAGTACTTGGATGCATCAAGTGTGGAGAACCAACCGTAGTTGACATTCAGCATGCAGGCAATAGCGCCGCAGTCATCCTTGACGTAGGTTTCTGCTAAACAATCGTTGTATTTAAAGTTCCCACTGTGGCAAGCCACACTCATGTGGATGGGCCAGAAGGTATTGGTTAACGTGGATACATCTGCATTGCACCAGTTTACACTGGAAGAAATGCCATAGCATGTGGTAGATCCATGTCCCGCGTGCTGGAAGGTCAGAGGCGGTACATGGGGTTCGCCATCGTATGAACCATCCCAGGCATCTCTCCAGTCGTCCTTTGTGATGGGGCCGTTCTGTTCAAAGAGTTCTTTTATAGTGTAGTCCTCAGGTACCCACTGTTCACAATTCCACGGTATTGTCCGGGAATCTGGATTGTTACCAGGGGCAATTATGGCTGCGTGGAACTGGCAGACTTTGGGTTTTACAGCCAATTCGTAGTTAATGACTTTGTCCACAAATAGTTCAGCTTCCGAAACTGTTTCCACTGGTGCTCTCCCAATGAAGACTTCTTCCAACCAATCGACACCGTCGTTGGGTTCCCCGTACACGTGGTCACCATCTGCATCAAAGTTGCCGTCCAAACAGCCAAAGTACATATCTGCTGCCATATCGTAATCGTAGTATCCATTTGCATAGATGTAGAATCCCCTATAGGGGACTGCAGCTATGTCTCCACCTAACAAGCAGTATTCAGTGTCCCAGTCGTTGTATGCGTCAATGATGAAGTTTCTGATCTTTTCTGGATTATCATATCCTGTGTAGTTACTGTAGATCCAGGCTACATCGATGATTTTGGCTCTGTTCACGTAATCGATCTTGTGCAAGAGCAGTTCCTGGAATGCAGGGGCTAATGTACTGTTGGTGATGATAATGTATTGGTAGGGTCCTCCTGTGAGGAATGGTACAGCCTCAGCAGGTTCTGCATATGCTGCCACCATGTCAGGGTTGTCCACCATGCCTGAAACAGCTTGTTTGTCACCTTGTAACCCTCGGTATAACTTGTTCTTTAACCCTTTGCCGAATTGTACATCAACAGTCAACTGTAAGTAGAATTTCACTGTTTTAGATTTTGGTTTGTACTGCAGCGGGTACAGCATCACGTTCAATATTTGGAACCCTCTGAAAGATTCTATTGATAAAACTTCGTACAGCTTTTCAGGGTACCAGTTGTTGGAGTTGTAGATCTGTTCATTCTTACCCACTTTCTCAGCAGCTTCTGCACTACTGAACGTACACGGCGGTTGGCCCCATGCAATGTCGAATCCTTCCTGGATTACAGGGATACCAGATTTCACTTTGACGTCTTTTACTTCCGCATCCTGCGGTAACAGAATTCTGGCAGGGTAAAACGGAATTAATGGCTCACCTGGTATTTCCTGGAGAATCGTACCCTCGATGACCCATTGGTCGTTTACTACTACAGCGTTGAATTGATATTCTACGGCAAAGGAATCGTTGCTGGAAAAAGCTGCAGGAATACTCAAGCTCAGTAAGGTTACCAGAATAAGTACTGTGGTTTTTCTACCTTTCATTTCTTTCACCTCCTATCAATTTTGTCTCTTATAGACCTTAAGTGTTTATAAAGATTTCTATCAACTATGTCAATGGAATATTATGAAATTAATAAAGGTAAAATAGGTTTTAAGCTTATAATTATTTCTTATTTTGCAGATAAAACAAACATTGTAGAGGTGTAAAATTCTTATAAAAAAAAACCAAAAAAATTGTTACACGTGTAACAAATCGAGACAAACACTAATGATGTGGCAGCACCAAAATATTTTTTTTTGGAGAGTTTAAAGTGGGAGCATCTATTTCTTTGTTTCTTCTCACTTGAAAATAAATCTAGTGTCAATGTCAAAATGAGATAAAACCAAAAGATTTATAACTATTTTCTTTTTATCTAATGCAAACCTGAAAGGAGGTGGTAACCATGAATAGGAGACAGAAATTAATTGCAGTCATAAGTGTAGCTGTTGTATCTTTAGCCGTAACATGTGTCACAGCCAGCCCGCGGACAGCAAATACGCCCTTGTACACGTTCAGAATGGAACAGCAAAGCAACAAGATGAACTTTTTGCCTACCGCAGTAAATGGCTTCATCTATACGACAGAAAAAGGATATGCACTGACCTATGATGCTGCAGGATATTGTGGTGCAACCCCGTTCGGCACATATGATACATGTGGAGAATGTACTACCATAGAGATTACCTGCTGGTCATGCTGGTATACCTGTTTGAATACATGCCCTAATACCTGCGAAAATACGTGCGTCAGTACCTGCGGTACGTGCGCCCAAACATGCCCCAGCACCTGTAAGGATACATGCCCGAATACATGCCGGAGCACGTGTCCCAATACGTGTTGGGACACTTGCTGGAATACGTGTGAATACACTTGCGAGGGTCCAGAATGTACCACAATAGAAATTACATGTTGGACATGCTACAGTTGTTAATTCCCTTATTTTCCCTTTTTATTTTCTCTTTTTCTCTTTGTTTATACCAGAATTTCTTCAAATAGCTCGTACTCAAAGTTGTAGATCTCCAGTGTAACCTCTTTTTCATCTTCACTCAACGCATAAGGATCAGTACCATTGTATCCCATGTATCCTGGCTGACCCCTGAACCCATCTCTGAACGCGTTGGAAACAGTACACAATACAAAGTATCCGTCCCCGTAGGACACTCTGGCGAGGATGACTCTCTCACCTACTTTCTTGAGTGCTTCTCCCCCTTTTACAGAAGGACCCCAGGGAAGTAATGGACCTTCCTCAGTTGCATCTTGCGGTTTTCTAATCTCTTCAATTTCCAACCCAAACTCTGCAATGAGGTTTAATCCTAATACGTTACTTGAATCTACCATCATCAAGACATTTCCACCCTTTTTCACGTGCTCTTTCAGAAGTTCTATGTCCTCGTAGGAGAAGTTTTTCGTTACCGGATCTACGATGACGATGGTCTTTCCCTTTTCTACGCATTCCTTTAACGAGTACTCAATTGTTGGCACACGTCCTACTCTCTGGGTCCAGATCAAAAAGACATTGTACTCACCTTCACGCTCACCGCTGCTGACAATCTCAGATGAATGGTCACCATCAAAGCACACTGTGGTTTCCCAATCGTAATACTTTGCTGGTATAGTGTCATACACTTTTGGAGCGAATGCTGCCACTGAAAGACTGCTCCCCAGCCCCATCACACATACTACCACCATGAAAACACCAATCCTTTTCTTCTTCTCAATATCTCCAAAGAGAAATAAACCTACACCAGCCAAAATAATTCCGAATAGTGCAAGAATTTTCGGTACATAAGAGTACTTATTACTGTAATTCAAGTACTCCATGCTTCCAATGGCCATTTGGTCAGACCCTCCAAAGAATATCCTGAAATTGGATATAGTAGTACTGTCAGCAAAGGCAACGATCCTCCCCTTTCCGCACTCTGCAGCCACACACTGATGGAATATTCCCCAGTTTCTGTCTGTGGCCAGTACGGGCAAGTCCCTCCGCGTCTCCCTGAAGAATCCGGTCGATGCGTACTCACCTGGTTCAGCACTCAACCCGTACCCGGGAATGACTCTCCCCACAGCAGCAGGAGCTTTAATACTGCACGAGGTCAGAAAATCAAATCTCGGCATATATTTCGCGCACAGGTGTGTTATTTCCCCTCTCTCATATAAGGAGAGTCTACCAGTGGCATTGTTTACACTGTCGAACTCAAATGTTATACCAAATTGTCCTGTTATTTGATTTAAGGCTGTACTGGTGCCGCAGAAGTTGCTGTGATCCCCGATAACAAAGAGTCCTCCTCCATTGTTAATGAAATCCACAATAGCTGCAACTTCTCTCTCAGTATACATGGTGGGGGTCTTCAAAATTAATATATCGTAATTCTGGAGTATTTCAGACGTAATTTCCTCAGAAACCACATCAGGGTCCACCTTGGAAATAGTTTCACCAGGCACCCAATCGAGATATGCAGGACTCATCACTCTGTCCACATCGTAAGCTACTTTAAACCATTCAATCATGGAATACGCATTGTAGGTGGATTCTGAGCCATACCAGTACTTGTCCAGGATCAACGATGATGGCTCCCAGGCAGAATGGATCTCATCCACCAGCACTCTCCCCTGCTTCTGGGTTCCCTGTTCTTTGAAGAAAACTGATCCGCAGAGGAGGAACGCGCTGACAAAAAGGGCCAAAAATATCATGGCATATCTCTTCTCAATCTTGAATTGTGGAAATTCAATTTCTGCACCAAAGGTGTATATCAGAAGTAGTAGTACGACAAAGGGAATAAAGGTTACAAACATCCACAATGAGCTGAAAAATATTTCTGCAAATTTTCTGAGCGCTTCTGTTCCCAAATCTCCTGAAAAGAAAATATTGATCAGGACTACGTACCTCACCAGTAAGTAGATCAGGCTCAATGCCAGAAAGCCAGCAGCCCGTCTCACTGCATTGTTGAAGGTTTCAGACGTCAAAAGCAAATACGTTAACACTGGCAGGAACAGCAGAACAAAGGGGTACACTCCTAGAGTGTCCCAGGTTGTCGGGAACGGAAAGACGTCTCCACCTTTCTGGATGAATATTGTTCCTCCATGAAAAGAGGTTACAAATCCAAAGATCTTCAGAAGTGGATAAGCGAGATACGACATTAAAACGGCAGAGTGTCCTGATGGTATTACCAAATGGTAGATGCTCATTCCAGCAGCCTGCACAGTAAATATGAGACCGCTCACTGCAAATCCTAGCCACAAACTCACCCGGGGGAGAATGGCCACCAGGAAAAAGCCAATTGCCAAGAGTATGAACCCTGTATTATAGGGGTACGGAATAATCACCGATGAGATAGCAAAAGGAATTAACAAAATACTCCATTTCCTATCTATTTCGTATTTGTGTCCTCTAAAGAGTACCAATGTTAACCCAATAGCAATAAAGAGCGAGATAAGTCCATACGTCACGTACGATTCGAACCTGAATATACGCACTATGCACAACCAGAATGCTACCGAAGATAACAGTATTAACCCGATCAAAACTCTTTTTAACACAGTCATGATGATTCCTCCTCAAAATCGGTAAGAATATCTCTCAATAATTCAACGTTCCCCACCCACAAAGCTGCGTACACTGGTTTTCCCAACCGGGCAGGTTCTAAAGAATACTCCAGATTCTCGTTGAGTAAGAACCGTGAATCCCCTATCAAAACTACCAGTCCTTTCCCATACTTCATGCTGATGATGAGGTTGTACGTCTGCCCCAAATAAGTTAGAGAAGCATATGTCTTGTACAGGTTTCTCCCACCTATAGGATATGCATCCATAAACTTGGGTTCATGCCAGTACATTTCTAAGTCTTCATCAGATATTTGGGGGACTCGACCGTGGGTCTCAATAATCCAGGGAACAGGACCCAATGGTATATCACCTATGTCCATCTGGAAGGCATTTAAGAGCGGTTTGACCGCATATTTTTCAGCAGCACCCACACTCATTAAGAGTAACCCTCCATTTTCCACGAAAGTGGTAATCTTCTTCACTTCTCCTGAAGAGTAACCCTTGGTGGGTGCAATGATGACAAAGACTTTCCCTTCATCGAGCTGGTTAATATCATTCAAAAATAAGGGAATGTACTGGTTTCTCATGAAATTCTTGGCGAGACCATCGACACTATTATCCTGGTAACCCCGTATGTTCAACAAATTGCTGTGAGCAGTATCGATCCACGCTATTGTGTCCACCTTCTGGTAGGGTGTGTCCACGGTCAATGAGAATGCACTGGATATCAACAGTGCCAAGAAGAGTACTCCATAGGTAGTTAATCTCACCGCACTGTCACTTCCGAATAATAAGAAAACAGTAACAATAAAGAACACAAATGCAATCCAGCCCATATACGGTGATCTTTCTACATCTGTCAGAAAACTAAGAGAGTTCTCCATGAGCTTCCATGTCCCTGTTAATGCTTCATTGAACCCGTAGGATGTATCACCAAAGACCAGTATATTTCCCCTTCCATAATGGTCAACAGCTGCAAGGATGATATCACCTAATTGCTCTCCTCTGTCAAACTCTCTGTTACCCAAGTACCCCGGTTCTAAAGGATTTTCTCTGTCAGAAAATGCATACCTTCCCACCATGATGGGCTGGGCAGACCCAGTCACCTGCAGAGAGGCCCCCACAGACCCGGTCCGGATATCGTCAGGGGTTAACTCCCGGAATATCTGGTGAGGTGCAAATTCTGTAGACGTCTGCCAGTGCCCGTGGGTCCATTCTGCTGTGTCTGACTTGATCCTGATACCAGTAACTGCCAAGATATCGTTGAGGTAGTGGCGGCCTGCCTGGAAATCCACTGCACTCGCCATCATGTTGGTGTGTTCACCAAATACGAGTAATCCACCCCCATTTTTCACAAAGGTTTGTATGTGGTCACAGTCTTCAGCAGATAAGGAACTGGTCAAGTTAGCAACGATAAAGACATCTGCGTTCTGTAAAGCTTCTTGTAGAGATGTGGAATTTTCACCATCCAAAACTTCCACGGTAAAGCCTTTCTCCTGGAAATACCACAGCATGGTTCCGAAGGAAATACCACGATCTGCAGTAAGGGCCTCTTCTTCTTCTGGAAACTCAGGTACGTAAGAACCCATTGCGCTGTCCCGTTCGTAAAACACTATTTTCCCTGCGCTTCCCTGGTTGAGATACGGTATTGCAGTCAAAAAGATTGTTGACACAAATAGCAAGAGGAGGACTGCAATTCTTTTCCACGCTCTTGGATATATCTTTATTTCAGCTGGCTTGAATTCTACCTTTGTCAACCCAACAAAGAATAATCCACTGAGCATAAAGCACAAAACCAACTGCAGCAAGGTAACCTGCGAGAGGAGATCAATACCGATGCGTGAAAAAACGAGGGCATAACACACGAGGGATACAACCCACANGACAAAAGACCCGCACACCAGTAAGATGAATTTCTGTAAATTTAACCAGCTTCTATTACGAATGAAGAGTGCTGCAATACACAGAACGAAATACAACCAGATCCAGAATCCACTGGGACTTGGTCCTAAAACCATAGGCGTCTTCATCAGAGTTCCTAGTGACTCAGTAAAAGAAAAGGATATACTAGATATACCTTTGTACACATAGAAGTTGTGCAAATATAAGAGGAAGACAAATACATACAGGAGAGTACCTGCCAGGATGGGAGAAATATACTTTTCCACTTTGAATTTTGATAGAGTATTGAGACCAAAAATGAAGATACAAAAGGACAACATCCAAAATATTCTGTGAGAAGTTGCAAACAAGAGGATACTGGCTGCTATAACGAGCACAATGATGAGTGCATTGTCCCGTGTTTCTTTACTCTCACGTATGGTTGAAAGTGTGAACCCAGCAAGAATTGAAAAAGGGAACAAAGCCAGTAAAACTATCACCAGTAAAATAAATCCGAGAAACCTCAGCGATGTCAAAGAGAAATCACTTATGTTTGCTGAAAGAAGGTTAAATGATAACGTGAGTAAAATAACTATCGAAAGATACTTGATCGTTTCTTTTTTACTACTCTCCGGGCGTGAATCTTGGTTCATTTCCACCACTTCCTTAGATTCTTTTCTACTTGGAGCCTACAAAATCTTCTCTCTATATAAACTTTTTGTATTTCGAGGTTGTCATAACTCTGGCGCTGAAGGCTATCAATTTCTCTGGCCGTTAAGAGATAGAAATCGAATAGAAAAGCAGGACTGTTACTCTTGTAACAAAATGAAGCGAACACCAACGGTTCAACAACCTCCATGGTTATGTTGTGCTATTCATGACAATAGTTACCTTTTTAATATCAGCAACCTTTGTACGTACTCATGATTGAAATAGTTGAAGAGTTGGAAAAATTGAGTTTGAAAGAAATTCTGGGTTATGCTATAGAGTCTGAAGCAGCAGCAAGAGAGTACTACACAGAACTTGCGAAACATGCCCCCGAGTTGGTTGCCACAAGATTCGAGAACCTTGCTAGAGAGGAGGAGATGCACAAAAAAACTGTTCTGAACATTTACAAGAAGCATTTTGGGGAGGAGAGCTACACTATCCCTGGAAATCTTCCTCCACTTGAGAGTCCAGTGAAGATCAGCACAGTTACCTCTCTCATTCGTGCACTGGAGACTGCTATGTGGAATGAGTACAACGCGTACAGGGTGTACACGTACCTTGCAGCTTTAGAGAAAGATCACAGGGATTTATTCAAGTACCTTGCAGCCATGGAGAAAGGGCACTATGACGTATTGAGGATGGAAAAAGATACCTATGAAGGTCATGTAATAGAGAAGCCCCAAAGAAAAGGTATGAGTCTGAAAGACCTCTGGCTGGACGCGTACAGGATTTATTGAATCCACTTGGAAAAATGATCACTCCAGACGTCATTGTCAGTATCACATCGACCATGTGTATACTTGTGCGGTAGATTCATGCAGCATCCTGAACGGGATTAAAATCTACGAAGGTATCCTCGAAAAACTCTGCATATCCTTTATAAATCCCAGGTTGAAGGACTATTCAATTTATGGGCCTTTATCTCAGATTGTTACACGTGTAACAAGATATTTCTTGGCTGCTTTGTAGAATTTGAGCAGGATATCATCCCCAACTCTCGTAACACTGATGGAGGCGTGAGGCCGCATACAACTTTAGAGAGCTGGAGTGGGTTAAGAGTGATCTCAACGCTCCCATTCTCATCTATTCATTCAACATCGAGAACTCCTTCGAGAGAATTCAGTCTATATGTTCCCTCGTTCCAGGGGCATTGCGTATCGTTTAGGTTCAGGATGAGTTCTTCTTCTACTCGTTCAGGCACCCGAATCGACCTACAGTAACCCTCAAAGTTGATGACTCTCATCATCATTAATCTCAGTTTTTATTTGTAATCAAGCTAGCTAGTTGCCTTACTTGGATGGGGGTCTTACCTATATAAATACTTCATCGAGAGAAGTGCCTGATGACCTTTTGCTTAAACATTCAAAATTACCCACGTCCATGCTTTTTGACATCTTCTGCTTCCTTTCGGATATTTCCTGCCTCATCAAAATACGACTTTCCACGATTCTTGTCTCAACGAGATGAGTACAGATGAAACCCTGATCTTTATCAGATGAGAGGTCGCCATTGCGAAAAAGATTGTCTCTCTCACCAGCTATTCCTACAAACCTGAGCTATAAATCTCTTTTGCCTTATGGTAACTAACTTACTAGAAGGGGCACTAGTTTTCTTCTAATAACTTTTTCAGGTTCTCTCCTTCCTCTTTCACGTGGGTTATACTCTCTTCAAGCTGATCTTTGGCAAGCTTTGTAAATAACCAACCAGGTCTCAGATAGGTTCTGGCAGTGAAAACACACGTATCTCCTTTCTTATCTATGGTAAATGTGCTTTTCGGGTAAAAAAGTCGCCAGATCGGGTGTGTAATATTGAATTCGATCTCTTTGTTTGGCACAATTTTAGTGTACACAACCTTGCTTTATGCATTTCTCCGTGAAGGTATTCTTCAAAATACCCAATTGTGCCTTCTTCTAAGGGCCTCCCTTTAACCCAGCAGAAGGTTACATGGTCGGGATGCCAGGCTTTGTAGTTTTCATCTATGTGCACAAAAAAGCCCCAAATCTTTTCGGGTGTCGTCTTTATTTCTATTGAATCATCTAAGAGGGTGTTTAAAAATTCTATTAACACCTTCATGTAAACCGAAAGATTTATACCCTTGGATTTCTACGTGTTTATGTGAAAAAGAAAACTAAATCCAAGGGCAAGGGCCGTCTGAAGTTNACGGCTCTGGTAAAGCTCTTGGATTTCACCAATATTAACCTTTCGGTTGAAGGGAGAACGGGAAAACGAGGCAGACCACCACGAAACCCAGAAGCGATGCTGAAAGCGTTCATTGTCNTGGTATTCAAAGGATTTTCAGAGCGTGAATTGGAAACATTTTTGCGGAATTACCCATTCTGGAGCAGATTGTGTGGATTTAAAGGGACACCNCCGTGCCATGCCACATTCAGTAACTTTAAAAGGAGGATCGGAGAAGATACCTTGAAAAAGGTACAAAAAGATTTNGTTCAGCAATTGATAGATGCAGGTGCTGTAAAANTGGTCAAGGTTGCTGTTGATTCATCTGCTTTGAGTACAGTTTTGAAAGATACAGAAGCAAAATGGGGCTGTACAAAAGATGGGTACTTTTTCGGGTACAAGATCCACATTGCGTGCTGTGCAGATTCTGAATTACCTGTGGCTATCTCAGTAACTACGGGAAATGTCCACGATTCCACCCAGTGCCTCCAGTTGATGAAGGAAGCCAGAGCGTACAAGACCCAAATTGTCTATATGATAGCAGATTCTGCCTACGATTCCATTGACATCTACGAAACGTTGAAGGAACTGTATAATATCATCTCTGTGGTACCGTATAACCCAAGAAATGGGAAAAAAATATACGATTACGGTATACAAAGGCTCTACTACTTCAAAACAGCATTTTTGAAGCGCATTTACAAGTGCAGAACAGCTGTCGAGAGAGTGAACAATATTGTCACCAAGGAATTGAACCTGGATAACCTCAGGTACAGGGGATTGAAAGCAGTAACTTTCCAAGCATACCTCACCTGTATTGCTCAATTAGCAGCTGCTTTTACTGCTGTATCGCTGGGTCATGCAATAGATATGCGAAGGATTTCTCTCTTCAAGTAATTTAGGAACGCCCTTGCAAAGGTGTTGCCATAGCGGAAGCTTACTTACAGAGTTACTTATTTGCTGCATCCTCTTCTCAAATTCCCAGAGTGGAACACATCTCACAGTGATTTCTCACAGTAAAAGACATTAAAATATGCCTTTAAATGACAGATTCTGTGAATTTTTAACCGCGCTCGTGTATATCACTTATGACTCTGAAGCTCATCCTACACAGTCCACAAATGCTTTTGGGAATTCCACTACATGGTTAACCTTTTCTGGCACCTTTAACGAAAAAACTGGTGATACTTCTTTCCCCGTTGACTTGACTGGACATACAATAGCGGGAAATGGTGTTTTACAGATTACTGGACTCCCATCAGATGATACTTATCAGGAGAGTCATTACACGAACTGTCCAGGTACAGGGTGCATGGTGTGTGCCTGGCTCTCTTCTGGCAGTGGATGGTCAGGTCAGCACTTCACTGTCCACTGGTCATGTTTTGTTCAGGGTGAACATAATGAAGGGTACCAACCAATCGGTCCCTTTACCCATTATCCTGGCACTTTAGGATACCAAAGTTACACTAAAAATCCTGGGTTTGGTCAATCTTCCACTTCCTTTACGGTGACCACCAACTGGAAAGCATACCCAGTACAAGTGAAATACAATTTTGACAATTCTGACTGGACAACAGTAACATCCAATTTAAAGAATGCCACAGCAAATATTTCTGTTCCTATTACTGATGGATCACATACCTTGTATTTTGCTGAATCTTCTTCTCAGAAAACCAAATTCTCATGGACATTATATATCCCAGTAGACAATTCACCAGATACCTATACCACCAGCATGACCTACGATACCTATGGGAATGTCACCTCGCTCACTGATCCTACATCAAATGCTGTTACATTGACGTACTCCTCTAGTTACTCATATGCATACCTAACAGAGATTTCCGCCACAGTTGGCAGTGACACTATCACCACCAAAGCTACCTACGACTCCAACAGAGGATGGGT
>JGI2171J19970_10000225_pt1 | contig 26940 bp, 20 predicted proteins | sample DeeMarSWOR324_28_FD_19970 | JGI IMG/M metagenome (IMG submission 19970) | reverse complement strand
TCATCACAGACCAGTTTCATCTCGTCACGCATCCAGATATACTTGCCACTCTTATGCTTAAAGCGATACTCATATGCATAATACCCATGTTCAAATACCTGGGGAACTTCTTTTAGTACGCGCTCCCGGTCATCAGGATGAACGTGGTCTATCCAGAAACTCGGTTTTGTCAAGAAAGACTTATAGCTATAGCCGCATAATTTCTCAACATTATCGCTGATAAACGTGGCGCCATAATCACCAGCCGGCTTTGATGCATACACAACAACCGAGGTCTCGGTGAGCAGATGTTGCAATCTCTCAACCAGTGAAATCTCGCGCTTTTTCGGCGTTGGTTTTACAATTTTCTTTGGTCTTAATGGAGTCTTCTTCGGCTTCTCAGCCTTCTTGAGGGACCTAGCCGTCCGCTTCTTTGTACCCTTACGGGATTTCTTAAGTGCTTTCTTCGCCTTCTTTCTCGCCACACCTACCTCGCTCAGCTTGATATATGCACTGTATTATAGGGAAGAAACCACCGGGTGTCAATAATCTTTTGTAGGAACAAGTCCGTTTGCATCCGCATCAATCCGTTGAATCTTAGCGTCAGCTTGTTAACAATAAAAAAAAAACATCTCCTTGTGAGAGTAAGAGAATGCCTGTATTATACTTACATAGAAGATTTAGATAGAAAAAATAGTGTATCAAACCGTAAAAGTACTGTAAAGATCTGGCGAGTACGGCTCAGGACATGGAATATCCGGAAGAGGTGCATTTTGACAGAACTCTCATGACATGCAAGTTCGAAAGGGATTAAAGCATAGCTCATTTCTTATTTACACAAAAACACAAATAAAGGAGACAGTATGAAGCTGGTAAATTTTGCATTCTTGTATTTGTGTTTCACGTTGATCACTATCGTATTTGCATTAGGAGATTCCGAAGAAACTGATCGCAACATGAATCAAAGAGCAATCGATTACTTCATTGTAGGCGAAAAGGCTGTTGGGAAACTTGCTGACGAATCTCGGGATATAAGTCCTCTTAAGAACCTAGACAAAATAAGCACCCACAGCATTATCGATGTCAAACTTGCAAAAGGCAAAGATTACGGATCTTTCTTCGGAGATAAAGAATTCAATATAATTCTTGTTGCAGAGCTGAAGAAAAAGGGAGAAGATACGTGGAGTCACATTTCAGCAATAGACAGATACACAAGGGAAATACAAAAAAGTTCTCAATTTAGGGACGTAGGTATTCCAAATGATTCTTTAGTTTTGGAGCCATTGTACGTCGCTGATGCAATATTATCAGATAATCCCTTTGTTCGGGTAGGCGATCGTGTCCAAGCACTCTTTTTCTACGACGTAACGACATCCCGAGTCTACCGTGAAGATTTGGACAGCGCCCAACGTAGAGATAAATCCCTGATGTCAATTGATGCACAGGAGATGTACTTAACGCAAATTGGAAGTACCCGCTCAAGATATGCTGCTAGACATGGCGACAGAATTCGACTGAGATTTTTGCGCGCGGAGTATTCCATTCATCGGATACGTAATATAAGATACAAAAAGAGTAGAGGCGAGAAATTGCAGGGCAAAGAAACACACGCGGATTTACTCAGCATCGAAGATGAGGTGGATTTTTTCTTCGAAGAATTCGGCATAAAACTCGATATCTCGCCAACCGTAGTATATGGTAGCCGATCCGGAGAGGATTTTGATGAGGGGGAGTTCAACCCGATAGATAAAAATCCCTCTTTTGGAAGCAACGTATACCTCAGCTATGATGGTAGAGATCGCTGCAAGAAATACATCAATATTCTTCCCGGACTTCACCTCTCTCTTTTAGGTCTGAATTCTACCAATGAAGTAAAATTTACTACTGGTTTCGTATGGTCTCTTCCGAGTTTGAGGAAATGGGTTGGGATTTTTGTTGGATTGTATGACCTGAAGCAGTGGGTTTTTGGATTAACTTTCTCACCAAGTATCGATTTTCGTGCGCTTGTGCAAGCGGAAAGAAAGTCAGAATGAAGTAGGTCAAAATGGACGCACTACTTAGACACTACCTGTAAGTGGGTGTTTATCACCCAGAATCATGACTAGCAAATAAACCTATGAAAGCAGCATGTACCGTTTTTTTGCCACAAATTAATTGGGACAAATATGAAACGGAGGTTCAGTTCAATTGAGTCTGTTCTAGGTGCTGTCATAATACCGATATCCGCAACAGCCCTTGCTACCTATTGGCCAGCAATTCAATCGTGGTATAGACGGCGCGTTTTCCAACGGTTAATCCTGAGCGAACTCAAAGAACTGACGCCCTACCCCAATAATGTACAGTCGGAGTTCAGATGGCACGACCATATATCACAATAATTCATACACCAGAAGATCTTTATTGATCCGTCACGTAATCGAGACTTTGTACTTAGCCTGGGCCCAAATCTCATTTATCTCATGTCGCAGCTCTGGCATGAAGTCCAAAGCAGACATTCCGACGCACGACAGTGGCTATATTACCTAGAGGAGATTTGCCTGTGGTTCGGTGATGAAATAAGAGAAATAAAGAAAGTCGCCAAATCGTGGCATGAGTTTAATCGAATCATATCAAAGACAGTAGGCTTGTTCGCTTCAAATATCCACAAAGGAGGGTAAAGTGCAAGCAACCGACATAAATGCCCACGAAAGAGATTTTGACAGAACGGGCATTGATAGCAACGGTAAGTATCATTTACTCGAAGAACATACCGTTGAAATACCCGGAGAATCAAATGAAATGATGTACGTTAGAGCAAAACCTCTGTCCAAGGACGAATCCTATTTCTATCATAATAAGCCACACAAGGATCAAATCGTACTTCACTATACAGTAGGATACTTGAAGGGTGACATAGCAACTCTAACAACTCATGATTATCATGTTTCGGTTCCCTTCGTTATTGGACGGAACGGAACAATTTACAACTTATTCTTCTCTGGATACTGGGCTTATCATCTTGGACGAAATGCAGTAGGTGGTAATACTGCAAGAAGCAAAGCGACCATTGGAATAGAGCTTTCCAATATTGGTCCTCTAAAAAATCAGGGAAACAAGCTCTCGACTATTTACTCTGATTCTGATACATACTGTTCGTATCAAGACATACAGTTATACAAAGAAGCAGACTTTCGAGGTCACAAGTTCTACGCTACGTTCACGGATGCGCAGTATGAGTCACTCGTCACTCTTCTACGTTATCTAACGGCGCGTTACGACATCCGGCGAGAATTTTTACCCGCCCCAGAACGCTTCGAGACAAAATTGGACATCACGCAGTTCAACGGAATCGTAAGTCATGTCAACTATCGTAGACACGGTAAGCAAGATATCGGGCCTGCGTTTGAGTGGGATAGAGTAATCCAAGGAGTAAGAGCGTGATTATATCCGACAATCAAAAATCATCCCTTCAATTGGAACCCGCAAGTTGAGGGAGTAATTATGAAACTATCAAAAATCCGATGGCTTGGACAAAGCTACGGGAAACAGCCGTTGCGTTTCCTCATAATCACATTGCTGGTATTTTACGCTATATCCGTACCTCTCTTGTATTTTTCGGAGATAAACAAAAACGAAAATATCGCAAACCCATGGGACGCTTTTCGTACTATTTCTGTTTTGTTCCTTGGAGAGTATGAAGAATCACTAAAGACACGTCCCGGAAAAGCAATTGCTGCGGTAGCACTGATTCTGAGTATAGCGTTCGTGGGTACAATCATCGCCAGAATAGCATCGTTCTTTGTTGGTTTAAAGCTGGGGGCAAGAATGTTTAAAGGACGAAAAAAACACATTGTAGTGTGCAATTGGAATGATAGAGGAGATCGTATCATCAAGGAAATCCACAAGGAAAATGGTAATTCCAGGAAAGATGTGGTCATAATTACCGACCAAGAAATCGATGAACAAGCATTCTCCAATATTCCTGCATACAAGAATGTCGAATTCATCAAAGGTGATCCGGCATCGCATGATATGCTAGAAGAAGCGGAAGTTGAATATGCAAAAAGCGTCATTATCATGGCAGATGATACAAAACGCTCTGACCCTGATGCCTATACCGCGTTAGTGTCTCTAGCGATCACGAGATATATAAAAAACAAAAACGTATCAAAAGAGCCTTATATCATCGCTGAAGTGATGAACAGCAAAATGGTAGAACCTCTATTATCTGCACACGTAGACGAATGTGTTTGCGCCGCATATTATCGGCTGGGCATTATTGCACAGTGTGTTTTTCATAATAAGATCTCGGACGTGTATAAGCAGATGCTCGAATATTCCAAGGACACAAATGAGATATATATCATCGATAATAAAGAAGACCTCAAGAATCTCACAGGAAAAAGCTTTAAAGAAATGGCACAGATGTTGAGTGACAAGAGGAACGAAAAGAACCCGACGATTCTATTAGGCGTAAAGAGAAACAATCGCATAATACTGAATCCAAAAGGCCGGGAATTTGACGCACTCAAGAATGGTGATAATTTAATTGTACTGGCTTTTAGAGAACCGAAGCTGAGCTACCTCACTAAGAAATGAACGATATTTGCTAGAGTATGTCATGAGTATTGGCCTGCCGTGCTGAAATGACATAATTCAGAACAACTAAACAGACAAACGACCACGGTTGTCATTGGTCGTTAGCTACGCAACTCGCAACTTTAAGAGTATTCCTTTTCTACCAAATAACGGATGAATCCGCTCTAATTGCGTTGTTGAAGCAAGCAATAGCTATCCACACATGACTACGCCTCAAATGAAATCTCTACTGCTTTCCCACGGCTAACTTCTGTCGTTGATCTAACAGTTACGCCGCGTTGGGCAAGCCGTTTCAGTGTTTGCCCATGAGGTATATCTCCGAAATGTGTGCCGGGACACGTTGAGACAAGCGCAGTACGCTCGCGGGAATCAGTTGGGTTAATCGGAAGAATTGACTCAAGTATCGAATCATCAGGCGTGCCATTAATGCTACCGTGATGGCTAACTTTCAGGAAATGAACCGGCTTCAGCGCTCTCTTCTGCCTTTCCATCATGATCCAACTGGCCTCTTCAGCGTCACCTGTAAACAAAAGTCGCCAGCCACGCCACTCTAACATCAACACAATGCTAGTATTGTTTGCCGCTTTATCTATCGCCAAGATATCTGTTGCTAGCCCCCGTTTACGTCGTTGTAGCAGACGCGCGAATGCCTTAGGATCAACCCCGTTTGGTGGTTTTGGTACAGCTGATTCATAAGGCTTATTTCTTCCTCCGGTTATCGAATCACTTCCCATCATAAGTGGTAGTGGCATAAGTCCTAAAGGGTAACAGGCCGTGTCTTCCTCGGGGGCCAAAACTGTTAAACGCGCTTCCTCAAAGGAATGGTGAATTTTTCTCTTTAGTCGTTTTGCTGCGTGAACATAAGTAGTATGTTTCGATGCACCCCCTGCAGATTTCAGGAACTGTACTCTGGTTCGTGTCCGCTTTGGATCGTTATTTTTCATGAGGTGCTTCAAGGCTTTTGCTTGCTTCTCTTTTGTAGTTGCCAGATACCGCACTACCCCTCTGTAGTGCGCATCAATGAGGTCTCTACGTCGACGTGCAGCTGGATGTCGTGCGTAGTAACCTGTCGCGGATGAGGCAGTCAACCAAGCATAGTCAAGATTGACACCCAAACCATAGCGCTTATGGGCATCATAAAGACCGGTTACATGGTCGTAGTGTTCATGTGTCATTATATAGAGGTCTACACTCTTTCGACCTATTCTTTTAAGTATATCTTTGACTACGGGCTCAAAAACCCGGTAACCACTCCCAGCTCCTACGGCAAGATTGCCCACATCGAAAAGTATATGACGTATGGTCTCCTTCCCGGTCTTGTTACTTTTATCCGGAACGGTCACTAATATGGCTTCTCCGAATCCTACATTGTATGCACGTACAACAAGTCTGTTCATCTCACAACCTCCTATGAACACAGAACCCTTGCCGAACCACTCACTCTCATTGCCTTGCCTGCCTTCTTTGCGATAATTGCATCGTTTCGAGTCTGTCCATCAACACCGACAGCCTCTTTCGAGGTAAGAAGAAGACCACGCTTCATCCAATTGTTCAGTGTCCGATTCCGATCGGCATACTGACTTCTCCCTCTATTTGCAGTCAAAATAGACAGGACTCTGCGACTCTTCCAATCAAGGACCAAAGTTGTTCCGGCAGTATATGCCCACCGTGATGCGAACCTGGCACCAAGATCGTGCTCCTCCTCAGCATCCCATGTAACTCTGAAAATGAGGTCTTTCTCTGACTCCTGGTTTTTGCTCCGTCTCTTGACGCGTATCCGTTTCCGGCGTTGCTGTACCTTAAAATCCGCCTGTGCGGGGATACGTAGCAATTCACGGTAATCCTCTGCGAATCTTTCTGCAACTGCATCACTCTCAAAGATTTCATGGCAGCGGACACCATTGAGTCGTCTGCCTACAAAGTCACTATCCGCTTCTAGATCATTCTCTTGCTCTACCACCTTGCGTGCAACTAACTCGCTTGCCAGCCATTGCTGCTCAATACGTTTACAGCCATGAAATGCCATATCTGCAGCAATTACGGCACGAGCGAAATCAGCCAACGAAACTTCTCCTGGAGGAAGGTAATCCAAGCCGCGGAATATCAGTCGGGCAAATTTCCCACCTGATTTAAGAATATCCTGACTGGTCGAAGGATGTTCTGAACCATTACCATTGGCATAATGCATAAAAACTTGGTACATTGCACCTGACAGTACTTCACTTACCTCATACGGATCTGCCAAATCGACAGAACTAGAATCGAGCTTACGCCTATTCCTCAACACACGCAGGCAATCCGCTCCCACGTCACGCCGAATCTCACTTCCGAATTCCTCAGCAACTTTGGAGAGAGCCGCTTTGATGTTAAGTTTCCCGCTACTAATGTATCGCAGGGAGAAAATGATCTTTTCGTTTAGCAGTGTAAGCACGATTGCTGCTAGGTCCGCGATGGCCTCATGTAAAGCGATAGACTGTGTTCTTGCGGCATGATATAGATCAGGTGCAATACCATCCAGAATAGCATGAGCTGTCTCGTGGACTATGATGTCAGGGGACAAGGCTGTATATATCATGTGGCCAACACTGCTCGGACAATAGAAGAATTGAAGGCTTCCAGATTCACGTTCATAGAAAGCATTCGCCAGCAAACCTGCTCTTGGTACAACGAGCAGCTGTTGAGAGTCGAAAGCCCAAGTGACCGGACGGCCCAGCGCATCGGTGCTCTCAAAGAATCTGATTGTTTTCATCACCGTGGCAAACAAATTCACTTGAATGAACGAGTCTGACTCAAACGCCTTCATCAAAACCTGTTCATCGTCTGTTTCAGGTACCTCAATATCAAAACAGGAGACGGTTTTCCCTCTGCCCTGAGGGATGAACCTTGCTCCCGGTCTTAGCTTCCCAGTATCAGTATCGAAGTCAAGCACGGCAACTCGCGGCGTCACCGGCCCATCAATAACCTTACCATCGTCGGGTAAGTCAAAATCCTCAACCGGTGTGGCCAGCAAAATATCACTTGGTTCAGGTTTTTTTTGCTCGCGCAGATACTGTCGGTCCCATATCAAGACTGGCATTCTTACGGTTCGGGGCATTCTATGCTCCTTAGGCGGTCCTATATGCCTCAGTGTTTCGACTTACCTATACAATGATGACAATTGTCGTATCCTTGCCGGTGAGCCTCGTCGAGAGTGTCGGGTTCAAAAAGCACTTGATGCCCGGCGGCAATGATATCGTCGATCTGACATTCATTCGCTCCGGTCTTTTCGTTGTCAAGGTCATGAACTTCCATCTTATTAGAATTCCCTACATACCTTCTCCCCTCAGTTGGGGGGCCTTTTCTTCTCGCCATGTTACACCTTCCTTTTTTTGGAATTATCACTCAACTTCCAGCGTGGATTGGGTTTGACTGAAATGTCAATCCACGGTTCATTCTCCTTATCCGTTCGTTGGGGTTGCAGTATGCCACGTTCATCACCATACTCGCGTGCATTAACAGCCCGAAGGCCCAGGTTTTGCATCAACAAGCGGTAAGGAACTTCTTTGTGTACACTGCGTGTTTCACCCGCACGTGTCGAAACCACAATCTGTGCTTTCCGCCCCCGCGGAAGAATGTTGTCCAAAATTGTCTGTTTTGCATTTTCCTTATCAATAAAAGGTGTGCCATTGACACTACCATGGTGCGCTACCTTTAAAAAATCTAGCGGTTTACCGAGGTGACCGTGCTTTTTGTCCATCAGAAGCATTACATCCCAACAACCATTCCGACGTCCCTTCTTGACGGGCCTCCCTGTCCATTCCGCATCTCCCGTGAACAGCAGCCGCTTGCCGCGCCATTCCAACAGAAACACCACACAGGTATTGTTCTTCAACTTGTGGTCCTCTCGGGAAAAAGCCAAAGCAGAATAAAGAATCCTATTGTGGAGACGCCGGAAATCACTTTTGCTAATGTTGCAGGGCTGCGGAATCGGGCGCTTCTCGCCCGGAGTTTTCATATCCTCAAACAATAGGCTGTTATACATATTAACGAGGGAAAGATAATCACATGACGTTTTACCCAGGTAGTAGCCATCAATGTCCCACTCGGGGGCGAGTATTCGAAGACATGTATCCTTTTCCTGAAAATCTTGAAAACATGTGACACCGTATTTGAAACTGACTTTGTGTTCACGCCGTTGCTTGGCCGTCAGTCTTTTCTTGGTTGCACTAGGATCAGCGATATCCCGACTTACGTAGAGCGGCTTGATTCTGTTCGCTCTTGGTAGAGTAGTACGTAATGTCTCCATCGCTTCGTCATTCCAGACTGTATTTACTATTAGTGTATCTAGACTGGCACTTAGCTTGAGTCCCCTAGCTTGGAGTGACCTCGCAGCCTTATCCGCCAGTGCCTGCAGGGCGTGCGCTTGCTTTGCCTGCGGGTGGTCCCTTTTCATGAACGCACTCAGCCAGATATGTTTGATTCTGATTCCCTTGAACCACTCGGGATCAAAGCCTTTAATGTGATCGTTGTGGGGGTGAGTTACAATCAGAAGATCTAGCCGCTTTTTAGGTGCTTGCTGATTGTCCAACATTGAACGTACGTTGTCCAACGTATTCCTCAACGTATACTCTGCACCTTTACTCCCACAGTCAATTAGAATGTGATAATAGTTATTTGCGTCGGGCACCCGGACATATATGCAATCGCCAAACCCCACATCATAGATTCGCACAAGAAGTGTATTGTCCATTCTAATCCTCCTCAAAACCACCATGCCGTAGGTGTGGTGTAGCCTCTAGCCTGAGTACTCCTCCTACACGCCGGCCTACCACAGGCGATGCCATAGCATCCAGACCCTCTTCCTCGTCCGCATCTGCCAGTGCGACCATCCCCTGTTTGACCAATTGAGCCAGATAGTCGAGTAGCAGTGCTCTACGCCGTTTTCCCTCACCACGTTCCACCATGTCTTCAAATCCTGGTTTTCGCACAAAATAAAGAACGTTACCACGGCCATCGAAAACCAAGGTCCCTCCACACAGAAGCTGCACGGTCTGGCCCTCTAAATGGCCGAATCGCTTACCCTGCAGAGGAACATCTTCGTGCCATATATACTCAAGGACGATTTCTCTAGGCAGGTGACGGCCTGCTTCAGCAACTTTATCCGTATCGTACAGATCAACAACATCAATATCTTGGTCTATCGGAATTTTCAGCAAAGTTCGGTGCATATTCAGAAAGTGGTAGGCTTCTGTTCGAGACCTTGAAAGGTGCTCGATGTCGTATCGATGAAATTGTATTTGGTAAGGCCTAACTATTGGATTTAAATCACACAATCCCCGATTGTGTTCATCCTTCGACTTCTTACAGAAACCCCGCTTATGAAAAACATTCCTAATGATATCACGATATTGATATGTATCTTTCGGATAGGCTAACTTGTCTGCCTGAAGGACAGCGCGTACATAGTCGATGAATTGGATGTCAACCGGGGGGCAGAAATCCAAGGATCGTAGGGAAATACGAGTAAAGTGATCAGTGGCATGCCACAACGCCCACCTACTTCTGACCTTGCGTTTTCTCTTTGTGGAATATTCTCGCCTTGTTAGTTTCAATGTCATTTCGGTAAGGATTTCAAACATTGCTCCGGTCAGTACCTGTGAGCAATCATGTGGTTTCCAGTTACCTTGGATATGCTTCATTGTCAGACGATTGTGCGCAGTCCGAAGATAAGGACGAGCAGCTGAGCCGTGCACTTCCTTTGACACTCTCTCGCCAAACTTCTCGGCGAGATGGCCAATGACGTCTTCTTTTGAAAGATCCCCTCCGGAATAATCGGCAACTACGCGGCGCACGTGGCGATTCCGGAGTGTACTCAAGATCGCGGTAAGATCGGCTATGTACTCATGAAAAGCAGCAGTGTGCAGAGAGCTATCCTCATTATAGTAAGGACGAATGCCATCGAGAATTGCATGACCAGTCTCGTGTGCTACTATGTCATGAGACAGGCACGTGTATACCGGATCCTTGGTTGTACCACAGTAATAGAACTGTAGAGACTTGCTGCGCCGATCATAGAAAGCGTTCTGAGCATATCCAGCGTGCGGCACAACGATAAGACGATTACCGTCAAATGCCCAGGGAATAGCACGCCCCATGACGACGGAATCCTCGTAGAAATTCAATATGTTCTGAATAATGGCCCACACGTTGACTTGATGGAATTGGGGGTTCTGTGCGTGGCTAGAGCCGATAGGTTGATTTGATGGTCCAACAAAACACCATTTTCTGGAATCCCAACGCGCAGGATCGTTCAGTATACCTTTGTCAGCATCGTAATCCACCACGGCAAGTCGCGGGCTGGTTGGACCATCGGTTAGGCCTGGCTCCCAATCCAGTCCGATAGGCTTTAGCCCCAACGAATGATCTCTCTTCGCAACCAACGGGTCTTGGACATAGATAGTAACCTGTAATGTCATGCCCAACTCCTGCCTGATCGACTTGGATAGAAGTTGACAAGCTGAGTACAATTCCTCAGGCGTTGCTTTTAATCTACTTACGCCCTTCTCTTTCATACTTTTGATCCTCCTTGTTTTCGACACAGCAAACAATCTCGATTCCTTGATTAATGATGGCTGTTCTGTGCCAACATTTCACGTTATCTTTCAACTTTGTCTAAGTCCAACGCGAATGCATATAGCCCTTATATTTAAAGACATCAGCGTTATATGCGTACAGAGTATAGTCCGCCACTTCGTAGCCATGGCGAAAAAGCAATTGGTAATCTTTCTCAGATAATCGACTGATCTTGGTTTTCATGTTGGCCGCAAAGTCGGCTTCATGTTTACCGAGGCAGCCTGTACACACTTTAGATATTTCAGCTTCACGACCTGCATCTGTGAGGGTATACTCACAAGTATTGCCGATCTGCAGCAGACTTCCACGATCTTCGCTAGGATGGTTGATCAACCGCTCTGCTACTGCCCTTGACCGTAAGGAACGAACTTGATCCATCATCACACCCGTAATGATGCGTAAAGGAGCCTTCCACCAGTGATATTTCTCAGGCTCTGGTCGCCCTGATGCATCACTCACAATCAAGAAATCTATGTCGTCGCGCCAACCTCCTATGAAATTGTGTAAACCTTCCAGTCCAAGATTGTCATAGACACCACCGTCCCATAAGTGTAACTTGGGGTACATAGGATCTATGGACTTCGTTTTTCTCTCCACATGAAACTCTGGGTCAGTTAACTCTTTCATTCCCTCGTCCACATATTTGAACCATGAGTGAGGATGCGTCTTAAGTACGAGTGGACCAATGAGACCAGGAAAGCCTGCAGAAGCAGCCAGTGCATCACTGAGCGGAATGTTTGTATTGTATGTATAACCAAAAGAATAGTCACCCATCCGGAAACGCTCGAAACGCCAGTTTTTTCCAGTCTCGTAACAAGTAGCGTTGATCATCCAACGGGGCTGCTCAGGCAAATCACGAAGAGTTATCGCTATGTCCCAATGCCTTTTCAGCAATTTGGAAAGGTCATCTGCCCTGGTGCTAAGGATATTCAAGGGTGACCAAAGGATGCGTCGAATCAGTGCTGATTGCAAATCATGGGTAGTTATCACATCACGAGCTTTGGGTAATATCTTATCTATGAACTCACGACTTGTCGGCCAGCAGAAATCATTCATGGCGTGAATCAAACCAATACACATACTACCACCGGAAACTGTGGACAGAAACGCCATTTTTTCGAAAGCTGCTTCGTCCGCAAGTCTCGCTAGCACTCCTAAGTGGAAACCAGTAGCTCGGAACCCTCCGCCTGACAATGCCAAGCCTATTTTCATGAACACACCTCCCCTGAATTCAGTACGTCTTCAAGATTGTGCTAATCCGTTTCACTCATCGAAGTTGCATCATGTCCGTTCTCAAATCTCTGAACGTGTCTAAAATGCTCTCGCGACAGACTACTCTTCGAAGGATTTTTGTAGATACTTCAACCTGGCCGATAGATCCCTGAACTCATCAGCTTGAGCTTCGGGCGGTTTGGCGACAATCGTGGCTACGCGTGGGGGCAGAGATTCCATAAGAGATTCACGCCTTCTTTTCGCCAGTGGCGGTAGTGCTCTCTGTATGCTCCTGCTATATTGAAGCATGTCTTGAGCATACTTGATGGCATCCTGTCCTACCTGTATTGCCTCACGACCGTCCTTCTTTGCTTTTGCAGCTTCCTCTTTTGTCAGGGCCAATTTGACTCTGTTCTGCAATGCATTCAATATCGCTCTACCTCCATAGCCCGCTGCAAGAGCCAAAGCAATGAGCCTGACTCCGTCAGCAGGTACATGTACAAAAAGAACAGCAAGGGCTGCCACTGCACCGACGATAATATACCCGATTAGATGTGTTTGATCTTTGGGTGGAGCTGATAGCTTATTAGACAGCCCACCCACCATGCCACAGATTGCCACTATGATGATTATCCTCCAAGTTTCCCACTGGCTCAAAGAACCTATTAAATCGGTGATGTTCGCTGCCTGTTCACCCATTTTGTCCTCCCTCTATGCTTTATTATTCCCGGGAATTCTGAACATCCTACCACATCATCACAGCAGTTTCACCTGAACGAGTCTTATAGTAGAGGCGAATACGTAGAACATATTTGTGATCTTTGAATAGCTTTATGCGTATAGAAGCATTGTAATTCTCGCCACTATCGTCATCGGCAGTCAGATATCGTAGCTCGCCGTCCTGATCCTCAAAAAGAACCATCACAGTATCTGAAGTACCAAAGGTACTAATATCGTAATAGCGTGTAACGCTCGGCTGGATTCTGAAGTTCTTTTGCTCACCAGGAGCGATATCGAGCGTAACACTCTGCAATAATTCCAGCTTTGCATAATCGGCGTCAGTTAGTGGTGGATATATGGTTCTAGCCCAAGTCTTGTCTCTTTCTGATAGCCCCTGTTCCGGTGTTAGACCATTGCTATACTTCTCCGGTTCTTTTATCAAACCAGGTTCGAAAGGATAGTGCATAATGGAATCAGGATCCCAATTCGTCCCCTGTACCGTATCTGGGTTAATCTTACGGATGATGTTGTGATAAGTCGTATCACGATCCCAATTGTTGGGCGGTCGGGCACAGGACGCGTACACGGCCTCCTCGTCCCAAACTATCCCGGCTTTCGGATTTTGGTGTTCGTGGGGGAAGCCTAGAGTGTGTCCAATTTCGTGCACAGCCGTGTCAATCTCACTGGGATGTCGGGTCAGATCCCAGCCGAAATTCATAGTACGTTCGTCTCTCTCAATGTTATGAATATCCCTACCAACGTAAGACCAAGTACGATAGTCACGCATAAACCCAATCCTAACTTCTGCCTCATCACGAGAACCAACCTCTTTGAAAGTAAGACCAATGCCCACATTCTTCCAGATGTCGAACGCTTTCCGAACGACATCTTTCTCGGCCTTGGTCGTCGTCCATTTTAGCCATCTGGTCGTTCCATCCGGTAAGACAACTTCTTGGCCGTCGCCCTCTTGGTNNAAGAAATAGTAGTGTAAAACAGTACCGTTTACCCACTTCTTTGCCATGATATCTATCAGTCGAGCCCGACGTGGGTTGACATCCGGACTGTATACCCGTGCAGAAACCCGAGGTAGTGAGCAATAAGAATACTTTTTGCTGGGGTCAAACGTAGCCGCTGCCCTAGATCCAGTCTTCTTACCGGAAGTACTAGTTCTTCTTCCCATAGTTTCCTCCTTTAAATGATTTCTTAAAAACCAAACGAATTCACTACCGTGAAATTTTCAATTTTCGTTTCCTAACGACATTATCTCACGGACTTTCCAATCACTTGGGATACCACCCACTAGTCATTTCATCAAAATCTGCTAAGCTTAGATCCATACATCAATGGCCTTATCTTCGCGATCAGTGCGCTGGGGTTGTGACACATGGGGAATATCAGGATCGTGCGAATATTTACGAGCATTTGCAGCCCGCCGACCAAGCTCCCTTAACAGATCATGATAAGGCACTTCTTTCTGCTTTCCATGCCTACCCGCAGCGGTTGAGACTACCACGTTTGCCTTACTTGTCTTCGGAAGGATCTTATCAAGAATAGGTTGCGCCACTCCTTTCATGTCTACGAAGGGTGTACCGTTGACACTACCATGGTGCCCCGTCTTTATAAAATCCAGCCGTTTGGAAAGATGGCCCTTCTTGTCCATCTTCAACATTACGTCCCAGCAACTATTACGACGTCCCTTCTTAACAACTTTACCTGTCCACTCTGCATCTCCTGTGAACAGTAGCCGTCGACCACGCCACTCAAGCAATAACACAACACTAGTGTTGTTCTTCAAATCATCATCAGTCTGAGCAAAAGCCAAAGCCGAATACAAAAGTCTTTCACGCAGCAGACGAAATTCCCTTTTGCTGATATTACCGGGCTGTGGTGTCTTGCCCCCTTTAGGGACCTTGCCGCTGGCATGTTTGTAAAGAGAAAATACTGAAGTGTAATCGGTTGTTCCTTTACCGAGATAGTAACCATCAATATCCCACTCTGGGGCAAGTACACGAAGAACTGTACTGTCTTCGGTAAAATCTTTAAGACACGTCGTGCCGTCTTTGAAAACGAGTTTGTGCTTGCTTCTCACCGTTGGCTTCAACCTTTTTGCAGCATCCCGGCATATATATACTGGTTTGATCTTGTTGGCTTTGGGCATACCACTACGGAGCGCCTGCAAAGCTTTGCGATTACAGAGACTATTCATCAACAATCTATCCAATCCTGGTGTCAGGTGTAATCCACGTGCTCTGAGTGAATTCACAGCCATATCTGTCAAATCTTGCAAGGCATGCGACTGTTTCGCCTGCGGATGGTTTCTCTGCATGAACGCACTCAACCATATGTTCCTGATCTTGATACCCTTGAACAACTTGGGGTCAAAACCTTTAATATGATCAGCATGTGGGTGAGTCGCCACCAGCAGATCCAGCCGTTTCTTGGCACCCTGGTCATTCGGCAACATAGAACGGATATCACTCAATGCATCATTCAGCGCAGGTTTTGCAGAACCTGAGGTACCACAGTCAATAAGAATGTGGTAGAAATCATCCTTGTCAGGCACCCGGACATATACACAGTCGCCAAAGCCGACATCGTAGGTACGTACTAAGAGCTTGTTCTTATTCATCTCCGCCCTCCCTGCAAGTCCCCCAATGCCTGAGGTGAGGAGTTCTCTCTATGCACAACTCTCCATCTACGCTGCGGCCCACAATTGGCGTATTGATATCAATGCTTCCTATGCCAGATTCCGCCATACCTATCCTGCCATTCGCAACAAGACTGGCAATATAGTCAAGCAAACCCTTTCTTCGCTTCTGCCCCTCGACTTTGTCCTTCTCCAATTTTGTACCTGGCTTTCGACACCAGTAAAGGACATTACCGCGGTCATCATAGACCAAGGTGCCGCCACAAAGAAGCGGTATCGTCCTTCCTTCTAGGTTGCCAAATCGTGAACCCTTCAGCTCAACATCCTCACGCCATATATATTGTAGTACGATTTCCCTTGGCAGCTTACGGCGTGCGCGTCTCACTTTGTACGCAGTGTAAGGCTCAGCTATCACAATATCTTGGTGCTCCGGAATACACAACTCCTTGCGTCTTTCGTGCAGAAAACCATAAATCGCTGCACGAGAAGACAAGACATAGCCGATATCATAGCAGAATAATTGGGAATAGGTAGGTGCATCCTCTTCTGTCGACTGAAGGATTGAACGTTCTTTGAATACTTGCTGCATAATCTCTCGATACCCATATGGATCCATTGGATTGGCAAGCTGGTCGTGACGGAGAACAGCATGTGCATAATCCTCAAACTGGATATCAACCGAAGGACAGAGATCTAGAGGTTGCAGCGCAACACGACGGAAGCGGTCAATGGTATAATAAAGCGCTTGTCTGGGAGTTTTGTGCCTTTTCTCCATATAATTAGCTGCCATCCTTGTCATAATATCAAACATTGCTCCGGTCAGAACTTGAGAGCAGTAGTGCGGGCTCCGATCATTGCTAATGACATTCATCTTATGCTTATTGATTGCTGTACGCAGATAATCTCGGTTAACGACGTGTTGGGAGAATTGCTCGGCCACATTTGCAAGGAATTTCGCCCGTCCTAAATGTCCCTTTGTGGCTTTTTCTATGACATGGCGTAAGTCGTTGTTACGCAGAGCAACCAGAATAGCCGTCAAATCCGCTACAAACTCATGGAAAGAAGCAGTCTGAAGCGAACTTAATTCGTTATAGTAAGGACGAATACCATCCAAGACTGCGTGACCAGTCTCATGGCAGACTATGTCATGAGAAAGACAAGTATAAACTGGTTTATTCACTGTTCCACAATAGTAGAATTGAAGAGATTTGCTGCGCCTATCGTAAAAGGCGTTCTCGCGGTAACCTAGATGTGGTAATACAGTCAGGCGATTACCTTCAAATGCCCAAGACACGGGTCGACCCAAAGCTTCTGGGTCGTCATAGAAATCTAGAACGTTCTGAATTATGGCCCACACGTTCACCTGGCGAAATTGAGGACTTTTGCGTGTGTCGGTGGTGCTCTTATCGATTCGTTTGTTATCAGAGTCAACAAAACACCATTTGTCAGCATCCCAACGGGCAGGTTTGGCAACCGTATTAGTATCAGCATCGTAGTCCACTACGGCGACCCGTGCACTTGTGGGACCATCGCTCAGACCAGGCTCCCAGTTGATGTCGACTTCCTGAAAACCCAGCGCAGGCATCTGTTCTGCCACCTCTGGATCCTGAATGTAGATGGTTGCCGGGAGTGTCAATCCAAGCTCTTTACGTACTGGTCTCGACAACCAACGATTCTCTAATTCCTCCTTTGCGTTTCTTGATACCAAACTGCCGACTAACTTTTCCTTACTGGCCTTCTTCAACTTACTGGCTGCCTTCCTGGCCGCTTCGTACAGAGCTTCATCCTTAGCTAATTCTTTCTTGGTTTTTTCCTTTTTCATATTTCCTTTCCTCCTTTCCAGAATATTCCAATCTCAATACCTCAATCAAAATAGAATTCCTCATTGATAGGCCAGCTGGCTACCGCCCTACTCAGTTACGTCTATGGTAAATCGAGTACAGTAACATCATTACGGCTGGCCTATCCACAATAACAACATCTCCTAGAATCGGAAAACGAAACCAGCATGACTATGCGTGAACTGGAGATCCGGATCGAATATCCAAAGATAATCAGCACCGATTTCTAAGTGAATGTTAGGTCTGAAAGGATAGGTAAATCCGAATCCGGCGTTGGCACCAAACTCGATATCATTATCTTTGGGAATGTACATGCCCGGACCAGCACCGAAATACACAGATAGTGGACCCGGCAGCAACTGTATCGGCCAATAGTATCTGAGATTAAGAGACAGATTGATCCAGTATGTATCATCAATGCCTGCTGTCTTAGATTTGAAATCGTTGTACCCGAATAGCCCTACCAATGCAATCCGCGGGGAGAAATGATAGTCTATGTCAGCAAGTAGATTGTAACTTGTCTTGAAGTCATCTGCCAATGTCCCGATGGGAATAGCAGTTCCGCCATGAATACTGAGAGAAAAGTAGTAGAGGGAAGGTGCACTACTGAATCTGTATGTAACACCTCCCATGACTTCAGGTGGCCGGACATCTGTTCGGATCTGTGTTATAGTAACGTCGCCACTCAAATTTTGCTTCGGTAAAGTAGCCTTCATAGTGACGAAAACTTCTTGCCCAGATTCAAGTGATATTGGCTGGTTGAACGCCAAGGTATCTACGCCAATACTCCAACCGTCTGGGGCATCCACGTTGAGGATAATCTGTACAGGCTGGACTGCGGGATTCCTAACTACAAAACGCCGCTCAAAACCTGCAGCTCTACTTGTAATTATGTTGCAATAGTTCCGGTGTGTTACGTTATTGTCGGTAGGAGTGAGAATATCCACCACAAAATCTGAAGGAATCGGGGCAGAACGCGACTCCGGCAAAATAGTATCTTGCCAAGAATCGATCATAGCGAGAAGACAGAAGTGATCAGCCAATTCAGGATCGGGGGCTGGCGCTGGGAAATCGAACGGCACGATCTGTGCTGCGTCATCTGCAGTAGCAGCCACCGAACTTCCTGAGTACGCGAGATTTGCTATAGTACAGGTCGAAGAATTGCTGCCACTACAATTCAACGGATGCCACTGAGTTGTATTCGCAGAATTCGATGGCCATACTCCCCAAAAGTCTTGAGGTAGGGGTGGTAGTGCTGTACCAAATTGAGTCCAAAAAAGTTTTACAATCACACTAGAGGCAGTCTCTGGACCGCGATTGCGTACTCGAACATACACTTTGTTGACATCCGCTGAATTGACACTCGGATTCTCATCGGCGAAGGCATCGAAAGTAGCAGCCGTTGGGGCTGTACGATACGGAGGCGCATCAACTTTGATGTCCATACTTTGCCAGTGCCCTATGAAACCGCGTACTGACTCGAAGAGAGTGTTGCTAGGTTGTTCAGTATTGCCCCAATCGAGTTGGTTATCGCGGAAGAAAATATCAACACCTTCCTTCCCTCCGACACGTTTAGGAGCAGCAATGCGAACAGCTTCGAACGCATTTAGGCGTCCCCAGCTATGCGTGGCGATCCCAGTAGCAGGGCTACTAAAGCCAGTATTATCTGCGTAGGCAGCAACACCGGGTTCGATCTTATCCGCTGTATCCTGAATTAGGCGCTGTATTTGTTCCCTAGTAAGGGTCTGGTTCACAGAGCGTATTAGGCCAACGACCCCTGCTGTCAGTGGAGTTGCCGATGAAGTTCCGCCGAAGCAATTAGTATAGTCGAGATCCGAAGGTTCTCCCTGTCCGCCAGTGCACATTGAATTGAAATTGTTGTAACCATCGGCACCTGTCCTGTCGGTCGTTGTTATACCCCGAGCCCCTGGATCTCCGTGAAAACTGGGCGCAAGAATGTCCACGCAGTCACCAATAGAACAGCCGTCGTATACACCCCCAATTGCTTTTCGATCCCGATTTGTGGAACTGCTAACTGCAATTATATTGGGCAATGAGACAATACTATTTTGGTATTGACCTGAGCAAACATTGAGGTTGTTATTATTCCCCGCCGCAAATAACACTACTATTCCCGTGGCAGTAGCGTCATTTATTGCATCGCGCACGTTCTGAGGCAAGTAGCTATATATTGTGTAAAGCCAGCTGTTGGTAATAATATCTGCGCCCATCGCACGAGCATATTCAAAGGCTTGTTCATCAGCAAATGGTGTATTGCCTTTGCGAATAAGCATCAGTGCGCACCCTGGGCAACTGCCTGCGACACCAATAGCGTTAGCAGAGCTTGGGTTATTAACACAAGCTGCCGCCACTCCAGCCACTGGTGTCCCGTGGTTGTGATTTACAGAAGCAGGGCTTGGGTCATTATCACCGCCTCTAAAGTCCCAACCGTTGACATCATCGACAAAACCATTAGCATCGTCATCAACGCCATTGTCTGCAATTTCACCGGGATTTGTCCAGAAATTTGCTGTCAGATCAGGATGAGCCATATCAAATGCCTGATCGATTACGGCAATCACAACGTTTGGGCTTCCCGTTGTGATGCCCCACGCCAATTCGGCATCTATATCGGCATCAATTGTTCCTCCGCCCTGACCTGTGTTCAAAAGGTGCCATTGATTACCGAAAAGAACGTCGTTTGGAATAAGCTGTTGCCACTCAGTGACATGAATGAAGTTGGGTAGGGCAAATTCTGTAAGCGCATGCTCGTGGTAGCGATTTGCCATCTCCAGGGCATTAGTGCCAGAGACTCTAGTAATCATCAGCAAGAATTCGTTATCTACAAAAGGATTCTTAGCTACAATTTCTACCCCATTAGCGTTGTTCAATTCCTCTATTTGTGCTTTTTCGACTTCTGGCAAGAATTTTACAATGAACTCATCAGTCAAAATCAAAGGAATTTTCTCTCCGATCGGTGTAACAATCAATCCGGACTGAGCAACGATATCAATGTGTCTATCCTTAATCTCCCAGGCATAAGCGGTCAACCTAGCTACAGAAAGTGTATCTTTTAGGCCGAGTACGAAAATGCCGTCGGGCAATTCGCGACTGAGTGTCAATTTTAACCTATAGGCTAATGTATCGACCTGCTCCACCGGAACACCCTCTTTAGCTAGAATGCCAATTGAGTTTAAGGAAATCACGACCCGTGCCTTTTGTCCGTTCGAATAGAAAAAACTTGACCTTTCACGTTGTGAATACGCGACTTGTGGCAGATAACACAGAATCGTTCCTAACAAGAGCATAGGCAACAATGCACGCTGCACGTTGCTCCACCTGCTGCTTTGCTTTATTGATGAATCTCCACGGTACATAAACACCTCCAGTCTTTCTTCATCTCCAAAAATCTTCAAAAACTAGCCCTTGAACGCTGTTTCAAATAGACCCGTCAGTCTACAGACCTACTTTGGCATCAGTAAAACGTCGAACTTCTGGGCCAGCAAGCGACATTGCCTGGTTCTGGTGACATTCTGTAGGAAACTCACTGGTACGTGAATGCCCGCAACACCAGGATAGAACGCAACCTTTGCCTTAGTGAGTCCGCCTTTCAGCAGAATTTCAATAGGTATCTCAAACGCTACGGGTTTCTCGGGTGTGGGCCACGTCCCTATTTTGGGAGTCTTCTGTTTCATTATGCTCCTCCTCTCTGTAATAAAAATCTACAATTCTGATTATATTACGGCAACTACTCAACAAAAACCACACAAAGGATTCGCTATCCTTTGCCATTGTTTACTTATTATTTTACGTTTGACAAGTGAATTTACAACTGAGTGTTTTTTTTTTATTTTTAACAGAAATTAGTTTCCTGAACAGAATTGAATCCAGGAGCAGATCTTTATGCCATTTCTATTTCGACGGTTTTTTTCCTTTTTGCCACCCGCAATGTCTTGTCCGCTATTTTAGCTTTCCGAGAGTGGTATTTTACAAGCTTAATACCGCGCAGGCGCGCAGATTTTCTTACACAACAGTCGGCAGAATCGGCGATAATCTTGCAATTGGTGGCACGCAACCGCCAGCGATACTGTCCCTTCTTGTTCTTGAATATCTCGAAATGCGCCACATTCGTCACCCCTTGTTTCTTGTATCTTGCTTTATGCAATATCCCTTAATTTGTTCAGGTAGTCCTCGCTAAAATCGATCTGCAATTCTACCCATAGTGGATAATGATCTGACATCTGGAAGGTTCGCCAGGTATCCTTATAATACTTTTCCTTGTCTGTTCTGTCAGGTCCTGCTGCTTCCAGTTTCGCGCTATCTATGTACGGTTCGTAGGTATCGAATTCATCGTCCTTGAATACACTTCTGTAAAATCTGAGAACTCCTGCATTATTTTCACTACCAGCCAGGCGAAATTCGCCAGGCCTTGTTTTGAACGCAATCTGGTCGTAGAACTTGTTTTCATCGATGTTAGTAGGATGCTGGAGTTCATTTGGTATCACGAAGCCGCTTCCTGTCAAGGCATACATTGTCTCACATTCTGGTGTAACGATGTTGAAGTCACCTAACAAGATGTAATTGTACTTCTCTTCATCGGCTTTTTTCCCAATGAATTTGGCTATCTGTTTTATTTCTTTGACCCTTCGAGCAAACCCTTCGCCCGATTGGCTTCCGTAGTAGATATGTACAGTGCACAACATAAATCTAAACCAGCCCGATTGAAAGGCAACGAGATAAGGTGTGCGTGCAAACTGACGTTTCCCCGCAATGAGCTTTGTCTCTGGAAGCACAATTTCGCCGGCAATATTCTGGAAATGGACTTTGTTGCTGTCGTATACGAATGTCATTCTCTCTTTGTTCCCGGACCTCCCTTCGGTTACATCGGTTGTTATGAATTCCCAGTTACCCCCCAGGATTTTCATGACCCGCCTTAATGCCTTTAGATTCTTGTAGACCTCCTGCAAAGCTACAATGTCGAAGGCGGAGATAATCTCCGCGATGTAATAGAATGATTCATTGAGTCTAGGCCCGTGCTTGAATTTATTGGAATCAAAATCGCGTACGTTCCATGTTGCAAGCAACAATGTGTCATTTGCGGTTTTGTGTGACACTTCTCTCATCAGTTGCTCCCTCAGAGCCAGTAGGTTGTCTACAACCCTTATCCTTTCCTTTCTTTTGAATCCCCTTTTCAAGAAATTATATTGCAATCTTCACCTCCGTTTTTGCCGGTGATCTTACGATCACCTCTTATGCCTGACCGATAGCGCTGCTCGGTTTCTCCCCGAATCCTTGAAACAAAGATGGCGTCCTCAGTCGTATTTTGTGCTAACTTTGGTTCTATTATCAGTCTAGAGCGAACTCTCTGTCCGTTTTGCCTTTATCTCCAAAGCCTTATCGGTTTCGCCGGCAAGGATTTTACGCGCCATTTCTTCTCCATATTTAGCGAGTTTTGGGATGTCTTTAGGAGCGTCACTCTTCACGGGTTCACGGAAATCTACTTGAAATCGGCAGAAGTCTATTTTTTCAAAAACGTTTTGACAAGGTGTACTTGCTGGTCATCCGCAGTCCGCAAGACTGTACTGATCCTGGACTTATCCACTGCCAAGGCATGAAACGGCTAGCATCACCCCGTTTCAACGTATGTGGGTCACGCCCTGTACCCAAGCTGATGAGCGTCTTCTCAGCCGGGTCACAATTAATGCAAAAACGCAACTCATAAGAAGCCAGATAATATGGATTACAATGTGAACTTACCCACCCCCACTTTCGCATATCACTAAGGATTTTTAGAATCCAAGTGGTTTGCACGCTTATGAAATCATGATTTCAACATATGTATTGAGTTCGATTTGTCTTGACTAATACCACCGGTGATAGAGAGGTCGGCGTTACCGACGGTCCGCTTCTAATTAGCTAAAACCGACGGAGCACCCCTGCGTGGACGTGTACGAACTGAATATCTGGGTCGAATATCCAGTGATAATCAGCACCTAGTTCGAAGACAAAAGGGAAAAACCGATTATAATCACAGCCGAGCCCTGCATTACCACCTAACTCTCTGTCGCCTACTTCCGGTATATACACTCCGGGCCCGAAACCAATATAGCCAGACCAGTACATGCTAATTGGCTGACTGAATCTTAAATTAAGAGAACCGTTAAACCAGTAGGTATCGTCAACGCCGGCTACTTTCGAATCAAACCGATTGTAACCCACGAAGGCAGCAAGTGATAACATCGATGTGAAGTGGTACTCTCCGTCCACAAGTACATTCCAGCCACGACCGAAATCATCAGCAAATGAGCCCGTTGGTATCGCTACTCCAGAATGTATACTGGTCGAAAAACGGGGGCGTGTTGGCGGTGGTGGGAGCACAGTAATATTTCTTTGGGCTATGTTGTTATCATCCTTTGGTGAGTACGTGGATACAGGATCAACGGCACACTCTGCCACTGCTAACAGGCAAGGGTATCTGACAGCTATGCCAGGCGGTGACCAAGTAATATTCGATATAATCGCCTCTCCTCCAGCAGAAATCAAGGATACTGTCTTTTGACCGATGAAGTTCCAGGCAGATGGCCATGGTAAACCACTGGTATGATCTGCCCAGTACATCTTAACAGTCACGTTTAGTGCGTCATTAACTCCTAGATTACGAACGCGCACGTAGATGCGGTTAGGTTGCCCATAGATGGCACTTTCATGCAACACAAAGGGAGATGGCAACTGCCAGCCATTATCCGGTGAGTCAATGGCTATATCAGGTGCTGCTTCGTGCGGGGCTATAGCTGGTACACTACCATTGTCATTCGGGCCTGTTCTAATCCACACATCCACTTGGCCGATAACCACTTTGCACAAGATAACCAANAGAATTATAGAGATACTTATCCATCCTTTTCTTACGATCATTTTATCCTCCAACTATACGTCAAGCCTTCCGATTATCGCTTCNNTTGTGATGTCACCACCTCCTTTTTTGATGAAATTGGAGTGGTACCTAAAATACAAACGTGACTATTCTCATTCTAATGCATTATCGAAGCCTTTCAACGAGCTATTTGTTTGTTGTTAACAGCTAGTGCATGACAGTATTGTGCAACCTCGTTCCGCACATGTTTGGTTTTCTATTCTTGCTTGGTTCACTTGACCGTTTTGTCAGTCACTTTTGCCTTCAAAGAACATGATTTCAGGAGCCGGATTCCATGCATGCAAGCAGATTTTCTGACGTAACTCTCGGCGGAATCGGCAATTATCTTGTTGTTAGCTGCCCGCAACCGCCATCGATACTGTCCTCNCTTATTTTTGAATATTTCAAAGTGGGCCATATTTGTCACCACCTTGCTTCCTTGATCTTTACCAACCGCGATTTCAACTTCAACGTCGGTAGTAAATCCGTTTGATATTTTCGGCACCACATCTCCGGGTCGTAAACCTGCTTCTGGGACTTTCCTCTTCACAAATACTTTTATAACCTCATTGCCTTGTTTTTCACCTATGCCAACGCCTGTCACGTTTGGCAACTGCATCAATAATCCCTCAAACTTTTTCAGCACCATCTCAATATCTCTCACACTTGTCTCCTTTGCGGACTGTAGATGATATCACCTAGTGCTTATGAGAAAATACAATGATAGTTGCTACCTGTAATATTACGCATAGCGCATTCTTTGGTGTAACTAACCGGAAGTCGAATTGGCGCCGAATTTTCACAAGTGAAAGTCGTATTATCCGCCCAGAAAATACGTTTGCCAACTGCGCTCAGACCCTTCATGATTACCCAAGTATGTAAAATCCTTATGGCACACTACACGGCCAGTAATCTGCAGCTTCATTTGTCGTCAGCCGCTTCTGATTAGTTCCATCCACTTTGATAGAAAATATCTCATACCGTTGATGGGATTGCCCAGAAACGTCGGATGATCTTGCGGACACAAATAATTCATCATCATCCTTTGAAAATGCGATTCCTGATATAGATCCGTTCACAACAGGCGGCTCCATTGTGATAATCGAATGGTCTGCCCAAGTCCCTGTTTTGACAATCCGAATTCTCTCTATCCAGCCTGCCGCAAGCATTACGTATTCGCGAAAAGCAAGAAGTTTGCCGTCATGAGAAACAGTAGGTAATACTTCGTGGACAACGTCGGTAGACGTAATTTGCTCGACACTCTGGCTACCATCGTAATAGGTCGCGTAAAGGTCTGCTGAATTGCCGCTACGACGCGAAAATACTATCATTTTCCCAGCATCGTAGAAATCATGACCACCATTGTCAGATTCACCAAGTCCTGGGTCGGTTACTTTATTAGGGCTTGAGCCATCGGTTTTAATAGTCCAAATTTCGGCATTTCCATCTGAAGCAGTATATGCAAATGCAATTATGCCCTCGAAGTATTCAGGAGGCCATCTAGGACGAATTCTCTGACCCGACCCAGTAGTTACCTGCTGTACATTGGTACCATCAATATTCATAATGAAGATATTCTCACCCTCTCCGTCACGATCAGAAGAAAAGACAATTCGTTTGCCGTCATGAGAGACGTCTGGGAAACGGTCGGCGAATGCGTTATTAGAAATATTGACCTGATTATCTCCGTTCACTCTCATCTTATAGATTTGCGGGTGGTCGTCTCTTTCCGACACAAAAACCACCTTGGGGCATCCCGTGCAAAAAAACAAAGCGACCATTACTGCATAGAGCATTAACGTTCTCACACTTTCCTCCTTTTTCTTCTTAAAAAACAATGGTTGATAAAATTAGGCCACAACCGGTAGGCGCATAATACTCATTCCCATCGGCATTACTGTCAACTGATAATCGTACTCTACGTTACTGTATACACCAAATAACTGCCGAGTTGATGGGTTTCATTCGTTACGATAAATTCAACGCTGCGATTCTGTTCCTTTATTGCCTGTCGTTCTTCTTCGTGCATGAAATGTGCGACTATCCTTTTCTTTGCCATATACACCTCCTCGATTAACATAATCTGGCATTAAATTACATTATATACATCGCTCCCAAGCATACGATTCGCTTATCTGCTTCTTTCAGTATTGATCAATGCCTAATATGAGCTAGCGCAGATACATTGTATATTTTTCACTGCGCGCCTGCAACTGCGTGTTTTTTTTTTATTATTAACGCACCGTGCCCAACAAAATAAAGGCAGGATTAGCATTCGAGCGGCGTGATTAGCTATTTTCAAATATTTCTTGCTTGTCATTCCGGTCTTGGCTTGACTCAAGCAATCATATCGATATAATGGACGAGACATTAAAAAAAATAGCACGTATCCAAAAATCATTCCAAGTAGTTGTATCTAGGGAGGAACATGAGGAAGG